>Ga0209489_100911_pt1 | contig 59130 bp, 17 predicted proteins | sample SiratrowhiteBW_FD_187527 | JGI IMG/M metagenome (GOLD analysis project Ga0209489, IMG submission 187527) | Root nodule microbial communities of legume samples collected from California, USA - Siratro white BW (SPAdes) (version 2) | ecosystem: Host-associated > Plants > Roots > Nodule | place... | reverse complement strand
AAAAAAAAAAAAAAAAACGAAAAATCCATTTTTTTAGGAAAAAAAAAATGATCTTATTTAATCAAATTTTTTAATTTTAAAAATACATCTTTATCTAATTAGTGGTAAAAATTATAATTAATATTGAAGTATATATAAATTAAAGATTTTTCTGGAACTGGGAAGTTTAACTCCTCTTCGACCTGGTCGTCCTAATTTTTTTAAGGTAATGTGGTAAATCTAATTATAACTTAATCAAACTCTGGATCATGATTAAGAAAGCCAAATATCAAGCCACTTGTATTAGCAATTTTGATAATATATTGAGAGATTTGATGAAAAAATTATTGACAGGGTGATTAAATTGAACAAAATAAATAAATAAATAAATAATATAAAGATAACTAAACCTAAATGAATATTAGTAAAAAAATTAATATAAAAATGTTAAAATTGTGTTTTTCCTATACCAAGACACCATTTTTATTCTATTCAACGTGAATTTGAACAAACTTTAATTAGATTGTATGGATAGTTTAAAGAAATATATCTTAATGTCTCTCAGTCATAAATTCCCATGTATTGTAAATGATATTGTAAATGTTTTGAAATCAACTTTACTCATGCAAAAGATAAAATACTATGAAGGGCTGAAAGTAGACGCTGAAAATTCAGACATGACCAACCACAGAAGGAATCTCTTCTTCCAAGAATCACTGATCCAACACTTTGACAATATTTCCATTTCGAAAGTAGAGATCACACTAGTACAAATTGATTACCTGTCGAAATATTTATTCAATATGTTAAAAATGTGTGTTAAGAAAATTATTGTTCAGTATAATGTTTAATTGACCCTTTGAATTGACTTACGATATATTTTTTATTAACTATTTTTTATGTTGGCATATACATCTGTATTAGAGTAATTTAAACAGATATAATATCAAATAAAGATATTATATTAGACCAAAATGAAAAGGTTTAATTTATCAGGACTTCGTCAATAATAAGACTAAACAGTAAATAAGTTAAAAAGTGGAGTAATTTCTAAACATAATAACAATTGTAAAGGATTTATATCCCTAAACCTTAAATTAGGTCCCTTACATTCATTTCATCATCAAACAAGTACTAAAAAGAAGAGTCAAGAAGTGAAATGTCTATTTTAAGTTTTCCATTTCATGTGATTTTTGGAAAACCATTTTAATTTCGAGAATTTTCCAAGGTGGATCCTCACTTGTGAAATTGAAACCAGAATCAGAATGAGCAGCATAAATTAATCAAACAAATGCCAAATTAAATACAAAAGACAAAACCCTGGTTACTTCACCAACTGAACATAACAAGTACTCTTAAGAAATACCAGAAAATTTCAGCAACTGGGTTGCCACTGATAAGATCGTGAAGGAACTGGCATACCTTCTAACTAGCACAATTTGATGGAAGTAAAGATAACTCCATTAAAATGTGGCTCGACTTTTGAGAATAACTGTTCAAAATTACGAGAAAGGAGGAGAATGAAACATAGTTAGAAATGTCAAGTGAAAAGGAGTATTAATCATAAAGTGATAGTGGCATACAAATAAACGTCTACCATGATATTAGTGAAGAAGTATCAAGACATATAGACATATAACAACAAATAAAATTTTCGTATGCAATTCGATTGCCAATCTGTCCAAGATCACACTTCCACATATGGAAACAAATAAATATCATAACACGTACGATGCATCGTTGTATCAGAAGAAAAGTTTAAACTAATGCATCATGGTGCCAATAGCTCCTCGCCATATGAAGGTACGGAGGAGAGTCATAGTACGCGGCCTTACCCTTGCAATCAGATGTAAAACTTTAATCAACTAAAAACATAAGAAACAATTCCTCAACAAAAGAGATGAATCAAAGAAGGCACTACAACATTAACAAACTCCTGAAAGTAAACACGTACCAAATTATTATCATGCCAGAATTAACCATAGACAATCAATGAACTGGCACAAGCTGTGTCATCATTAACGAGTATTTAGAGATATTATAACAAGTTGCCTTAGTTCTGTAGGTACCGCGAGGATCTACATCTTCTGTTCTTCATTACAGATATCCCATAACCTCTGTTCTCCAAATGATACTGGCCAAAAAGGATTCATCAGAATTTCCAATTAACGATCAATGATCTCATCAGATTTCACTTGAACATTTTCTGGTCTACCTTCGTCATATGTGCTTTGTTGCAGGAAACTATGGCCATGCAAATATTTTGGCTACTAAAATATATGGACCATCCTCAAGGTTCGGCAAGGAATTATCGTGGGGTAACAAAGAAACAAAAATGAGACCCAAACCATCCTTACCAAACCATGAATTATGTCGAAAATAAAATAAAATTTAAAAACAAGCCATTACTGAAGCTGATAGAAACAAATAAATTACTTCAGAATGCATAAAAAAAATACCAAATTGTCAAACAAGAAGGGCAATATAACAGCAAATCTTATACTTCTTTCCAAAGAATTTCCATCTCCTGCAGAACTCATCACATATTATACACAGCACCAACCAGGGAACAACACCCGAAAGTGTCACATGGCTTCATGAGTAGAGACTAATAACATAATTCCATATTATAGTTCACGCCGCTTTGGGCTCATTAAGTTATCAACGGGGTCAATATGGTAGAAAGACAATAGAGACTACTAGTTCGCTTTGAGCTCACTACAAACCTGTTGGTAAAAATCAAAATCACATACAAACTATTTGATACAAAGAACAAGAACAAAAAGAAGAACAATATAATTTAAATGTACGACATTAACAAATAAGCCGGTCTTGTGAGCTTTTGCAGACGAGAAGCTTGGCAAAACTTGAAACTTCAACTTCAAATCACCAAGGTGAAGCGATTCTGCTAGCAGCCTAACTCCGCACCTTCCCGCTTCCAAGCGTTAGTTCCAAATCATCCAATGCCACTTCATGAATTTTTTCCCCAACCCAAGGCTTAACCTGCACCCCAAACTCTTCTGAACTCGTCCTCATCTCTTGGATTGAGTTATCAGGCACGCCATGTGGAATCAAAGGTTTAACAAGATTGAAGGTTGGAGAAGTTGGCAACGTAGATGCAGAAGGAGCAAATGCTTGGAATTTCATCCACTGGCTAGACTCACAGGTGGAAGTATCGGACTCATCACATTCTGGAATAGTGGGCGGGGTGTAAAGGTGACGGTGCGTGGGGCTGGCAGGAGCAGAAGCTGCAAAGAGAGGGTAATTGAAGGAAGCCATGGATTCTTTGGCAATAGACTCCCATGTAGGAATTGGTTTCGGATTTCTTGACGTAGGTGATGAAAGAGGCGGCGTCACAGGGGCACTGTTCGATATCCTCAGAGGAGGAAGAGACAGGGACGCATTGCGAATGTATGGAATGAGGTTTGATACATTGTCCTTATCCACATCTAACCGAAACGGGCTTGGGAAAGAGGAGGAAGAAGGACTCACTTGGTATGAAGGAATTGGACTGGGATACGACGAAGAAAAAGGACTTGGACTTTGTGAAGAACAAAAGGGAATGTTTCTCATCGAGCTCCCTGCACCATTGGCCAAAGGTGGCTTGCAACCCTATTCACCCAAAACACATAAAACTAAGTTACCATTGCAAATTAATCACCTTAACACCAACAATTTAGAGTGCAGAGAGTGACGAACACAAACAATTCAGAGTCTAAAGTAAGCAACTATAATAGTCTCAGTTGTTGGTGAGAAAACCATCAGTTCATGTTATATACATCACAGATAATCACGTTAACAATTTAGACTCCAAATTGAGCAAAACTCTAACAATCTCAGTAATTAACGAGAAATACACAATTTATATTTTTTTTTTTCATTTACAATTGCAATTATTTACTCTACCTACGAGATAAATCAATCAAGTTAACACACACCTCGAATAACAAAGTTCAATTCCGTTTTTGGTACATCAACAGGCTGAGATTTATTGCTACTTATCACAACCTAAATTTCCGTAACTAATTACGCATTAGTAAAAAGGATCAGAAAATCCGATAATTAAGTTAGAAAAAAAATAGTTTAACGATAACGAAAAAAACACCTATACTTTCTCGCTTCCAGTTCTTGAGTGCAATGTAGCATAAACGGAAAGCAAAACGCACCGTTTGGTTGAAATGCAAAACTCAAAAGTAAGATCCAGTGACGCTGTAACAGTTGGAATGTGAGATTTGATTTAATTTATTACCTTACGATAGGTAGTGCCGTCTTCTTCGACGCACCAGCCAGCTTCGGCGCAAAGCGCTTTGAGAACTTCGTTGTTGTCACAGTGCTTCGGCAAGTTATAGTTCCCCTGAGCTCGAAGTCCAGAGTATATTTTCGCCGCGATCGCTCTTCTCCTTCGTTCTCTCCTCCGGTTATTCTCTCGCTCTCTCCACGACGGTTTTCTCCGACTCGCCGCCGCAGCAGCCGCCGAAGTAGCTCCGTCGGAGGCCATCTTCCGGCGATGGACACTACCGTGTGCGCGTCGCAGGGGATTTAAACCCGAGGAGAGTGCAACGCAACGGATTCACGAGTCACGAGGATCGCGCTTTCCTCCAATTGTCTTCGCTGGATGAGTGGAAGAAATTAAGAATCTGAAAAAGGTAGCAGTAATAATGCATATATACCAATACTATTAATTATATTTTATGACTACTATATATTAAAAAAAATTATTGTTTTCATATATTGAAATAAAAATAATAATAAAAAAAGTTGATATGATAGGAGAGTACCTTTTATGTTGCAGATGTGTAACATATAATAATTGTGCCGAAGAACAAATGTCTAAAACTAAACTAGTCAAATTCAATAAAATTAAAGTTGAAAAAAAACATTATTGAATTAAATTTATTTTAATTTCAGAACAAAATTTGAAACTAATTCAATTGAATGTGACTGAAATTAATTAAATCCAGTCCCTCAATAAAGAGTCAACTTAATTATTCTATTTCAAAAATATGTTAGGATTGACAATTAGTTTATAATTATATTTATATTTTAGATTTACATATTTTGTCTGTTTTTAAAATTTTCATCTAGTATATTATTCATTGTTATGAAATATATTCGTAATAGGTGTATTCTTGGTAAAATTGGATGTTAATCTGTTTTATAAATTTACATATTGAAATATTTAATGAAGACTTTAAAATTAATTTCATCTAATTTATATTGTAAATTTATAATATAAGTTGCTTTGCTTTTTTCTACTAAGTTAATTTCTATAATGCCCCCAAATCCCTCTCTCCAATAACTGATGTTTAATCTTTCAAACAACCAGAGACATATTTTTCAATATATGTTATTCTATAAATATATGTTGCCTTCTCTTATTTAGATAAATTGAAAAAAGTAAAAATAAATTAGTTTTGTATATTTAATTAGATACTGCTTATTTATTCAAATTAAAAATATATACTTCAGTCATTATTATAGTTTTTTGATTATTTAATACATTTAAAGAATGAAATTAACTCTGAGTTGAGAGATTGGTTTCAATTAAAGTTTTGAATTTTATATTCAAATAGATTGTAATTTAATTATTTTTTTATTATTAATTCTCTTAGTTTTCTTACCTTTCTTGTTTCCATTGTATGATTGTTGGGCAAAATTTATTTTAATATATTACATATCCATAACCCATTTAACATATAAAAAAAATTAAAAATACTATTTATAAAATATTCTTAAAAGTATTGATAAGGTTTACCTTCTATATCAGTTTCAAAGAAAGAAATTATTTTTCAACCGTGAGATGTATCCAAGGCTCCGCAATGACGCTGGAGAGAAGCTGGGAGGAGTATTCCAGTGATGAGAGTCGCACCTATGACTGTGAGGTCGATGTCTGCACGTTGCAGGATTTGGAGTTTGATGAAATATTGGACGGTTGAGATTGTTCAGCGGCGCGGGAGTGTTGTAAGTGGGCCCAAGTGGAGTGAGAGATGTGACGCGTGGACTCATTGCATTCCATGTGGACTGCTTTCTCTGATAAGCTAATTATTAATGGAAGTGGGACCCACAACTGAAGATCACAATGATTCAAAACACAATGATTCATATGTGTAAGAAAAATAAGGAATTACATTTCAATCCCAAATGTATTATTACAATTATTTATTCTTGAAAATGATAAAAAAATCAGACTGTTTTTTTTGTTTTATTGCATTTGAAGATATTATCAAATAAATCAATAACTGATACATATTTGTAAAATATATACGATAACAATTTTTAACTAAGGTGGTAGTGGATTCTATTAAGCATATTAAATTTAAAAAAAATATTTAATAAATGTTAATAGACATTGGATACACGCATTGTGAAATAAGCTTTGTAGAGAAGTGAGTTTAATGAAAAGTCGACAATACAATTTTATATTAATAAATGAATTATAAAAAATAAAATTATTTTCACATATATATCATTCTTAATTTATTTACAGATTAATATTTAATGCTTACAGGTGATATTAAATAATTATTAAATAAGAATTACTTATATAATGGTAGAGGTGTTATAAAAAAACATAAATTTAATCTTACTCATGGTCAAAATCTAAAATTTAAATTTCAAATTAATTTTCTCTTCCTTTAAATCTGTATTTCTTGGTCAACAGTTGGCTATTGGAGCCACTTCTTTCATTGTATGAATTACTTACTGTAAATTTGATCTTGTAAAAGTGATTATTTAAAAAAAAATATCTTAATTCTTATTACTCAAGTAGTTATTCATCTTATAATTGTTATTCTAAACAAGAAATATTACCACATCACGTATTCTATTTCCAAAAGTCTTTTATTTATTTTATCTTTTAAAAATTATTCTTATTATTACTTTGTCTGATTTATTTTCGATTAATCCTCTTGTCATGTTTTATTTTTACGAAGTTATGTTTTCATCTTAATTAAATTTGTTATATAAAATGGGTGATATGTTTTGTTGAATTAAACAATTCTATAATACAAATTATCGACCTTATTTATCTGATTCGATAATAATAAATTATTATATTTTATTTAATATTTATTAATAATTTTCTATACAGATAGAAGTTTTATGTTCATTTTTGTCGTTTATCTCAAAATACTGCATATTTTATTTTAAATCCAAATATTTTCAGTTATTTTAAATATAAATATTATATTCCTTCGCATGTTGCAAAAAGTTCGCACTAGATATTATGAAATTATTTTTTGCAGACATATTTCGCTACTCTTTATAACCCAATATAATTTATTTATTAAATACTTCCAATTTTTAAATTATTTTTAAAATATCACCAATTAGTAAAAATACTTTAAGAGCCAACGACATAGGCTCGCCCATGCTTAATAAATAATTCACATCGTCGCCATTCTATTACGTCACTCTTGTAAAACATTTTCTTGTTATTTAATTAATATCTTATTTAACATTAATTACTTCATTATTAGTTTAAATAAAGATGGTAACCCATCTCTCTTACTTCATTATAACAAGTCAAGTTATTTTAACTTTTGTTAAAAAGTGAATATATGTGTAAATTTGTAACCTCGTATTTTCTTTAATTATATTTAAATAAAAAATAAAAGAGTGAAACTTTGATGACCCTTCAAATGTGGTCATCGATTTTGACTAGAAACGGCGAAAAGCGTTTCCTTTACCTTCTTTCTTTTTTGAAGTGTTTGAAACCTTTTTTTTTTTCATATTCTCTTTAGTGGGTCAAAGATTGAAGCTAAAAAGGAACATTATTTTGATGAGTGGGGATAGGGAGTAAGTTCATATTGTGGAAATTAGATAAATCACAGTGCATAATTAGTAGAGAATTTTCAGTTATTAATTTTAACAAAAATTGTGACTCAAGTGATTAGATAAATTGATATATATATATATATATATATATATATATATATATAATAGATTATACTTGCTTAAAACTACAACTTGTTTTGAAATGTAAAGATTTTAAACTTTCTCGTAGAAGTAAAATTATATTGATCCATAAATAAATTACTTAAAATCATAATATATTATACTAAGATTAAAACTAAATTACTTGTTTTAAGAAAGATTTTGTCAAAAATTAAATATCTTTAGTGAAGTTATTAATGATGTTGAATTTTTTATCTCTACGAGTAAACTATGAAAAATAATAAGGAGTGCATTCGACATTCATAAGGAACGCATACAAAATTGAATGGATGTTTAAGTGTTTTGATACTGAAGTTAGTGAATAAATAAAAGAATAATGAAAGAAAAAGTAATTATTAATATCAAGAGAGAAAATTTAAATGATTATCCTTATTATAGATATATTTTTATATTGACTTTACTTTGACAATATTTTTTTTTTGGTTAATGATATTATAATATTAAATTTTATGATGTTGTTGTAACTTAGTAGTATCTTATAGATAAAAAAAAAAAAAGATAGTCAATTTATTAGACTTTAAGATCTTTTGTAGATTTATTAATAATAAATTATTTATAAAATATATGGACATGCTCGTAGAAAGTAATTTTCGGAAGTGAATGAATATTTGATTTGATATTTTTTATGAAGATAATAAAACTTTGACTAGCAATTAAAATAACATTCAACACAATGTTGATATAATTTAGTTTAATACTAGTTATTGTGACGTAGAGGTGTAATGTTTTCTGCTGCCCTTATTTTTATCTGCATCTTTTTAAGATTCTTCATTATTTTTAAGTTGTAATATTGTGTTATAAAGTTGCAAAGTCTCCTTATATTATTGTCTTTCAAGAAGATGTTCGTCATGTTCTTTTTATAACTCTTCGATATGAGATTTTTTTTTTTTTTTTACAATTGATGATTCACTGATAACTTTGAAATATTTTAACCTTTCACCAAAAAATCATGAACTTGTGGGTCTATAACAATTTTATCAAAGTAGCATAATAAGTGCTAATTGTTACTTTCCAAAATTGGAAATCTTTGGTCAAACAATTAGTGAGATAGAATCTCCAATTCTTTGGATTTAACCTGTGCATAATAATGAACTCAATACCAATAATGAATGGGCATATAATTAAATTAAGATATATCTACAAATGACGCTGACATTCCACATATTTAAAAATTTGTGTAAAAAATATAGTTAAAAATAATTAAATGTGAATCGAAACTATTCTTCTTATTATAGAAGTATTTTTATATATGTTTTATTAGCCTTATGTTTCTTACTTAATGATATGATTATTTAAATTTTATAAAATTGTTATAAACAAAGAAATATTAACTATATAATTAAAAATAACTAAGTTATTACGTTTTATTTTAAGTAATTATTAACTCTTAAATAATTCATTTATATAATATTAGAATTATGTTATGAATATATCGAACCGGGTAAGTTTAATAACTAAACTATTTTTATGAGAATTTGTCTGAAAGATGATGGCATTATGGAAATCGCTTTCGGTGGATTTTCATTTTGCATTCTTAAAGATTAAAATCAATACAAAATTATTTTTAAGTTAAGCTGGAACCAACTAAAGACAGAGACAGATAGGTGAGGAACCTCCAACACATGATAATTCCTCAGACCATCTAATCATAAAAGATTTCAACAAAAAATAATATAAAATAATAAATATGAGTTTAAATACTACACATAAAAAAAATGTAAGAATTTTGCTACAACATACAATCATTTAATGCATTGTTAGAAATGCCTTCTATATAATATGTTTCCTACGTCAAAACACTAGTTTAACTCTTAAGAGCAGATGTTTGACAAAAGAAAAAAATAGATAATAAGAGTCGTAAAACTTTTACTTTAAAAGTTATATTTCAGGTAATAGAGCAAAAAAACTTATATTAAAACTCTTAAGTTTGAACAAAATCCCATAAAGTTCAGCTGGGAACATAAATGGGATATAAAAATCACATATCACAGAATGAGAAACCACTTCTAATGTTTAAAGTCACCATCTGACAAAGCTTCAGTATATGTTCGTTTCTTCCCTTGGTAAGAAATCAAAGTTACTCATGCACACAGAAAAAAATGAATAAAGCAGGTCAGAAAATAGACGCTGAAAATTCAGAAATCACATAGATCACCAAGCACGGAATCTAAAAAAATTAGCTATAGCAAGAAATAATTTAATTTATAAAAAAGTATTTTATTTTATTTTTCCTATTGAGTCTCACGTAACAACCCAAAGCTTTGAAAGTTAAGTGGCTCAGTTTCCCAAGTAACCCATCCCAGCCACAATCTCTCTAGCAAATAGCTTTATAAAATCAGGAAGGTTCGCACATGGACCAGCTCCTCTAGATCTGACCAAATTTGCAGGAAGAAAAGTAACCATTCAAATAATGTACAACTGAAAGTATAGATTTCTCATTTAAATTAAATTTTCCACTTATTGGAAAAAAAACGAAAAAGTAAAATATATCAAACTCTTTCATAAGCTAATACTAACTTATGCATAGCAAAAAAGTTAAATAAAATGAACTATATAAAAGTTTAGGTAGAGAAGTTTTCTTTAACTTATATAAGAAATACAACTTACATATTTTTATTTATTTTTCGCAAAAGCATTTATAAAGAAAATTATGTAAACAAGACCTCATTTCTCTACAGCTTGTAAATTTAGAACAAGGCATTAAACAGAAAAGAGTACTTGCATTTGGAAAGTAATTAATAGGTAATTATGGATCATCACCTTCTTTATAATTGTACCAATTTTTAACTAAGCACATATTTAAGCTTTTAAATTTAAATAAAATAATTGAGAATGTTTGATTACGTCATACATAAATATTTGTCTGGACTATATAGATTAGTGGTGGTCAAGGAATGCTCATAATCAACTATCATTCTTCAAATGTTTAAATTTTGATCGGTTATGAATATTATCTACCTAGTGAAGTACAAAAGAACATGAGAGAGAGCCATTGAAAAAGTTTGAGTTGAGAGATCACCTTTAACCAATAAAACGTAGCAGCATAGCTGACTCCACAGACTAGAAGAAGCCCTCTTTCAGCGTTTCTCCCTGTTGGTCACCCAAGGCTACAAGTACTCCTTTAGTGTGAGTAAGTTGCTTAAATAGGAAGGGATAAAAAAAAATAGTTGTTGGGTCAGTTTTGGTACCTATATAGATGATACTGTGATCGAGACTTCTTTTAAACAATCTACATTACAGAGCCAATTTAAACTGAGTAAAAGTTATTCAGTTCATCAATTTTCTTTTTCTAGGTCTGCATTGAGTCCGTCAACGACGACTCACTAACCTAACTTCGTTTATATTATGGTTTTAGATAAATTTCTCCATAAAGTCCTTATGAGAGAAAAAAAATAAAAGAAAAAATTGGAATTAGATACCCATAAGTTAATATTAACTTATACACAAAATGCAAGTTCAAGGTAACTATATAAAATAACTTCTACAAATTAGCTTATATAAATGAAAAAATCAATGTAAATTTTTTCTTGTTTTTTTTTTCTAAAAGGAGTTTATATATAAATTTGTCCAAATCATCCTCTCTCTCTCTCCATGTATATACTATATTATAAATATATATTCTTCCATACCAAATGAGAAACTAAATTCAGTTCATTTTCATGGAATTGCGTCCCCCAGAAGCCGAGACAGAATAAATAGAAAGGTCAACCTCTTCATATGTTTCATTGGAGAGAAATATCCGAACAATGAATATCAGAGAAGGGCACGAGCTGCATAAATTAATTAATCAAAAGGTCCATAACTACGAAAGACAAACCCTTTGTTACATGACCAACTAAACACAAAAATTGCCGTTTGATAAGATCATACTGGCAGACTGGAAACACCTTCCGTATAGCATAATTTGATGAAAGTCAAGACAACTCCGTTAACATATCATCCATCTTTTGAGAAGTATTTTTCAAAATCATGAGAAAAGATGAGAACGGCATACGGTTAGAAATATCAACAAGTGAAAATGATTCCTGTTCTTCTCATGAGGATGATGGTGACACAAAAATAAACGTTTCGATATCAATGAACAACAAGCAGTTTTGAAGAAGTATCTAGACATATAAAATAAATGAAATTGAGTATTAAGTTTTATATGCAACCATTAACATATCATCCATCTTTTGAGAAGAATTTCTCAAAATCATGGACATAGTTAGAAATATCAACAAGTGAAAAGGATTCCTGTTCTTCTCATGAGGATGATGGTGGCAAAAAAATAAACGTGTTGGTATCAGTGAACAACAAGCAGTTGTGAAGAAGTATCAAGATATAAAAAATAAATGAAATTGAGTACTGAGTTTTATATGCAGCCATTACCAGGAATAAGATTGCCAATCTGTACCAGATCAGACTTCCGCAAATGAAAACAAAAGATATATTATGACAAGTAAGACACTTCATTTGATTAGGAGTTAATAGTTTAAACTAATGTATCTCGGAGCCAAAGGCTCTTCAGTATGAAAAAATATAAGGTAGAGTTATCGTACACATCCATACCCTTGCAATCGATAGTATAAGTTTAAATAGCCAAAGAAAAAAAAGAATTCCTTGCCAAAAAATGAGTCAACGAAGACACCACAACAGAAACAAACACAGGAAAGTAAACACATACCAATTATTATCATGGCAAATTCAACAAAAGACAATCAATGAACTGGCATAAGCTGCGTGATCACTCATGAGTGTTTAAAGAGATTCTGACAGTTGCCATAATTTTATAGGTACCATGAGGATCTACATCTTCTGTTCTTCGTTTCAGACATTCAATAACTTCTGCTCAGCATATGATACTAGCCAAAAAAGGATAGTTCCAATTCACGATCAATGACTCAATATATATAACTTGAACATTTTCCAGTGTATCCTCATCAAATGTGCTTTGTTGCAGGAAACTATGGCCATTCCAGTATTTGGCTATTAAATATACAGACCACCCTCAAGGTTCGGCTAGGAATTATCCTAGGCTGCAAAGGAAGAAAGATAAGACCCAACCAAAAATGATGCAAACTACCAACCCATCCCCAATCAATCATGACTTGTATGAAAATAAAATAAAGCTAAAAAAACAAAAAGCCATTACTGAAACTCTCCGAAGAACAAATAAATCACCCAATACTACATTAAGAACATTCTGAATTGCAAAATCAGAACGACAATATTACAGCAATCCCCAAGGCACCTTCATGGAACTTTGTTTTTCTTTCCGAAGACATCCCCTGCACAGCTCATCACATATTACAATCCACTAACCAGGGAACAACACCCCAAAGTACCACATGACTTCATCAGTACAGACTAGAGACATAATTCCATGTTGAATACGATAGTTCATCACGCTTTGAGCTCATTAACTATCAAAGGGGTCAATAAGGTAGAAGGACGATAGAGACAATTGTTGACTTTGCACTGACTACAAAACCTGTCGGTAAAATAAAAATCACAGACAAACTATCTGATAAATGAACAAGAACATAAGAACAACAAAATTTAAATGTAACATTACAAATAAGCAGGTCTTGTGAGCTTATGACAGACATAAACTTGACAAAACCTGAAATTTCAATTTCAAATCACCCACAGCACCTAACACTTATCACATATGCCTCGTGAGCCTTTTTGAACAATAGCTGATTTAATCATGAAGGGAGGAGGTGAAATTCTCATTTCTACATTTTACCCAAGGCATGGAAGGAGATTATTTTCGGCATAAAATGCCCACAACCACAACATCTGATAAATCCAGTTCCCAATAATAACTCTAGTCTCTTCCCGATAAATGGTGCATGCACCAACGAAACTGGATGAGGTAGCCATAACTCCTCCAGCTCTAACACCAGATTGAGTCAACAACCAACCAGCAAAAAACTCCTGTGATCTCATTTGAGATAATTCTGCTAGCAGCCTAACTCCGCACCTTCCCACTTCCAAGTGTGAGTTCCAAATCATCCAATGCCACTTCATGAATTTTTTCCCCAACCCAAGGCATTACCTGTACTCCAATCTCTTCCGAACTCGTCCTCATCTCTTGGATTGAGTTATCAGGCACACCATGAGGAACGACAGGTTTAACAAGATTGAAGGTTGGAGAAGTTGGCAACACAGATGCAGAAGGAGCAAATGCTTGGAATTTCACCCACTGGCTAGACTCACAGGTGGAAGTATCAGACTCGTCACATTCTGGAATAGTGGGCGGGGTGTAAAGGTGACGGTGCGTAGGGCTGGCAGGAGCAGAAGCTGCAAAGAGAGGGTAGTTGAAGGAGGTCATGGATTCTTTGGCAATAGACTCCCATGTAGGAATTGGTTTCGGATTTCTTGACGTAGGTGATGAAAGAGGCGGCGTCACAGGGGCACTGTTCGATATCCTCAGAGGAGGAAGAGACAGGGACGCATTGCGAATGTATGGAATGAGGTTTGATACATTGTCCTTATCCACATCTAACCGAAACGGGCTTGGGAAAGAGGAGGAAGAAGGACTCACTTGGTATGAAGGAATTGGGCTGGGATGCGATGAAGAGAAAGGACTTGGATTTTGTGAAGAACAAAAGAGAATGTTTCTCATGGAGCTCCCTGCACCATTGGCCGGAGGTGGCTTGCAACCCTATTCACCACAAAACAAAAACTCGTTACCATTGCAAATTAGTCACATTAACAACAACAATTTAGAGTTTATAGTGAAGAAAAAGTCATAGGTTCATATTCTTCTGTCACAAATGAATCACATTAACACTAACAATTTAGCGTCTAACCTGAGAAACTCTACAAGTCTAAGCTGTTGATGACAAAATCATCAATCTCATTGACACTATTTAGGACGTGTTTGAAATTTAAGCAAAAGTCAAATTATTTCAATAATATTTAGAATCCGTTTTTTTTTTTTAATTACCGAAAAAACGATTTTAACTTACAGATAAATAAATTCTCTGGGACTATCCCTTGTTACGTAAGAGGAAAGTGTGTATGAAGGTGATTTTTTTTCTAAATTTTCTTAATTAAGTTACAAATTTTAATATTTATAAAAATAATTTATTTTTATCTGAAAATAATACGTTATTTTTCAGGAGAAAAAAATATTTCACAAATTTCAACTATTTTTCCTACATCATAATAGAGATTGCAAAGAATTTCATCCAAATAAAATAAAATAGATTAAATAGTAATAAACTAAAGTGAACAAAACTCTAGTAATCTCAAGAGATGAGCAAATCATACATTAATATCAGTGCATATACAATTCATTTTTTCCATTTAGAATTAATATTATTTTACTGATAAATCCAACAATAGCATTAGATTCAGTTTTAGGTATATCAACAAGCAGAGATTTATCACTGCTCATACTTTTTTTCTCCGCATCTAAATAAGCAGTAGTATTAAGGATAAGAAAATCCGATAATTAAGTAAGAAATCTTGGTCTAACCAGAACGATAAGTAACTGTACTTTCTGGCTTCCACTTCCGGATATCAAATTCGCAATGCAGTATCGACGGAAAGTTAAACGCAGCGTTTGATTTAGATGCAAGATGCGAAAGTAAGATCCAGTAACGCTGATTCGTTTCGATTTGATTTTATTACCTTGCGATATGTGGTTCCGTCTTCTTCGACGCACCAACCAGCTTCTGCGCAAAGCGCTTTGAGAACTTCGTTGTTGTCACAGTGCTTCGGCAAGTTATAGTTCCCCTGAGCTCGAAGTCCAGAGTATATTTTCGCCGCGATCGCTCTTCGCCTTCGTTCTCTCCTTCGGTTATTCTCCCTCTCTCTCCACGACGGCTTTCTCCGACTCGCCGCCGCCGCCGCAGCAGCAGCAGCCGAAGTAGCTCCGTCGGAGGCCATTTTCCGGCGATGGAGACTAGCGTGTGCTCGTAATAGAGTGGAACGCAACGGGTTCACGAGTCACGAGGATCGCGCTTTTTCTCCAATTGTCTTCGCTGGATGCGTGAGAGAACGAAGAATCTGATAAAGATAATTTCTGGCGAGGAAAATGTTCCGCTGCGGAAGGTCTCACCGCAGATTGTGGGGTCGATCTGTGAGTTTTGTTGGATTTAAGGTTTGATGAGAGATTGAACGGTTGAGATTGTTCGGCGGCGAGGGAGGGTTGTAAACTGGGCCCCAGTGGAGTGAGAGATGTGACGCGTGGCGCATTGCATTCCATGTGGACTGCTTTCTCTGATAAGCTAATTATTAATGGAAGTGGGACCCACACTGAAGATCACAATGATTCTACACACAATGATTCATCTCTGTAAGAAAAATAAGGAATTATATTTTTTTCAATCCCAAATGTATATTATTTATTCTTTTAATTTGAAAAAGAAAACAAATAAAACTGCTTTTTTTGTTTTATTGCATTTGAAAATATTATAAATTAAATGAATAATTGAATTATAAGGATAAGTGCATGTACTTACTCCTAACACCAACTACTATTATTGTATTACATTAATTAAAAAAACTGATAAAACTATTTTGATATTGCTTAAAAATATTGTAACTGCGTATCAATAATTGAAACTCTCTAATCTGCTCTTGTCTTCAAATAAAGTTAGTTAATAACACTTAATTATATTGATTTCAGATTAAAAATATTTTTAAATTTCGAAAAGAAAATCCATAAAAGAATTGATATATCTTCTGTTGCTGAGATTTTTTTTCAGATAAAGTGGATATTTCTGTACCTTGAAGGCTGCAAATTGCAGTCACTTCTTGCTTGTTACTTCAGCAAAATACCATTAAATAAACTTGTCCTTATACATTATTTATTTCCATTTACTCATTCCTTTCACCCTTCCAAATAAAGAGAAATAAAATTCCTATCTTTTTTTTTTCTTCTTTATTTATGTATTTAAGTAATACATTTTTCAGTATGTTTCTATTTTTCTCTCATTTTTTTTATTCAAACAGAAAACAACATAAAGTATGAGGTGTAAAAGAACTACCAAATTTTTTTAATGAAAAATAGGTGTAAAACAAGTATTATTTGAATTAGAGATGAGTAAAAGACATGGATCCGTTCCAAAATGGATCTGATCGAAACAATGTGAAAAGAGTTCATCTTTGAAAGTAACTCAATTAGCGTTGTTTAAATAAATCAACAAAATCACATAAATTAAAATTAATTTATAATTTTTTTTAATAAAAAATTGATTTCTCTGAAACTTTAATGCATAATTAAATTTTATTTTATTAAAAAATTAAAGTGTTTTTAAGCGCTTATGAAAAGTTTCATTCTAATAGAATAATATATAGTTAATATATAAAATAATTTTCAAAATGCAGACTTTGTCTCAGGGTTAGCCCATTATTTATCTAGCTTCAAAATGAACAATAAAATCAGGCATTTTAAAATTAGTTAAATAAATTACTATAATTATTATAATCGAAATACAATTTTTCTTTCCAATATTAATGGTATTAATTTTGTAATACTTTTTCAGTTCTAAAGAACAACAAGGTGTAAGTTCTTTTTCAATCAAAGAGAGGGAAAAATGTATAACTCTAAGTACAAAAGGAAGGGTAAGTTACTCAGTGAATGAAAATAACAAAAACAAAACAAAACAAAAACATTTTATATGAAACGAGAGAAAGTCATAATAGATATAAAGAAATTACTTTTTGTAGAAAACAAATTGCTTACTCTTTCTTACCAAATATTTTCTCTTAAATAATTACAACTATTTTTATTTTAAAAATATTTTAAAGGGCCTACAGGCACCTTACCAAGGCCCAGTTCTACTTAATAATTCACATCGTGGCCATTACTTGCCTCATTTTTGCTAAAATTAGCAAGTTATTTAATTAATACTCTGTACACTGTTAATTAATTGATGATTTGTTTAAATAAAGATCTTATCCCAAATCTTAGTTGATTATAATTAATCATGTTTTTTGTCTTTTGCTTTAACTCGTCAAAAATAAGATTAAAAGAATGTTAAATTATAGTATTCTTTGATTGGAAAGAGATATCATGTCTGGTCAAATTGATGACCGTTCCAACTGTCGTCATCGATTTGGACCAAGAACGGCGAAAAGCTTTTCCTTTACCTTCTTTCTTTTCGGGAGTGTTTGAAACTTTTTCTTTTTCCAAATTCTCTTATGTGGGTCAAAGAATAAAGCTACCAAAAACTCATGTTTTGGAATTTAGATGAATCTAACTAAACCATACAGCATAAGTAGTGTACTTGTGGATATTGCAGGCACAACATTTGCAAACCCTCAAATGATAACAAAATAATTTGTAACATTTTCACAAAATTTGTCACTCAAGTGAATGGATAAAATAAAACCATGCTGAAAACTAGAAATTGACAATAGATCATCACCAAGAGGGAATCTTTTTTCGGTTTTTTACTAAACAGGTGCAATTCACTTTTAAAATTACCAGAATGAGAAAAAAAATATTTACGACCAAGGATAAATCGTACCTTGTAGACAAAACTTCATTTCAAAAAAGTTGTGATGGTAAGAGGTTAGATTTAGGTCAAAGAAAGAAGTCGTGATACGAATTCAATGTAAAATAAAACAACTGAACGAACATGACGAATTTTTACATTGGACTCTTTACTTGCTAGCTATCTATAGCTCATGGTCAAGGAATGATAAAAAAATCATTTTATGAAATCTAACATGGTAGCAGTTGTTGGCCACTTCAGCAATTAATGAATGTTATGATTATTTTGAATTATGAGAGAGCATATACCATTACTACAATTTTTACCAACATAGTAAATGAAGAGAAAGGGAGAAAGGAGGGTGTGACACAACTTCAATGCAGTGAATGAAGAGAAAGGGAGAAAGGAGTGTTACACAACTTCAATGTAAAATAAAAGGAAGTAAGGTCTAGGTGTAACGATTTCAGTTGCTTTTATTTTATACTGAAATCGTGCTACACAAAACTTCTACTATAACCATATTTCATCTTAGTTAAAGTTATGGATACTCAACACGATTATAGGCCAATCAAAATTTATACTAAAGTCATTCAAACTTGCACAACTTCTTCTAAGCCGGACAACTTCGAGACACAACTTACTCATAGTAGTAAATAATTTTTCTTTTGTCCATTTTGATAATTTTAAAAGCTGAGTTGTACCGTATTGGTGCAAAAACCTCTTTTTTCCTGAAGAATCATTGAACCGCCTTTTTAACAAAATATTTAGAATCTTGAAAGTAGAGGGGTTCATTTCCCCAAGCAACCCATCCAGCCAAAATTTCTCTAGCAAATAGCTCTATACATCGAGGAGGTTTGAGTCCAGGAACGTGATCCACTAATAAATCTGACCAACATTCAGAGGAAGAAAAATATTCATTCAAAATCATCTCTAAATTTTAGTGCAACTGATTGTTTATAAATTTAAAACACCACATTAGACAGACAAGGGTACCTGCAATTGGGGGTTTCCTTGAGTAATCCCCGGGAATGCTCATAATCACCCGATCATTCTTCACTGGTATAAATTCTGATAGATTACCAGTATTATTTACCTAAAAAGAAACAAAAGAGCACAACTGAGTGCTATGAACAGAAAGGGATGTCTAATAGTTAGAAGGCTTAATAAATAAACATTGCAAAATCTGACCTTCCCAGGACTATATCCCAAGATGAGGCATTCATATGGCCTATGATGGAAGAGATCTAAATCACAAATCAAGGATCCGTTTTGTTTAACCTGCAATTAACAACAATAATAACAGCGATTGGAATGACATCATAAACTTATATGCCAATTGCCAAGGAAAGGGGGTAGTGATTGAGTAGAGGGATCACCTTTAACCAATAAAAAGTAGCAGCATAGCTGACTCCCCAGGCAGGAAAAAGCTCGCTCTCAACGAAACTACGCAGCTTCTCTCTGTTGGTCACCCATAAGGCTACAAGTGCTCCTTCAGTGTGAGTGAGTTGCTTAATAGGAAGGGATAAAAAATACCTGTTGGGCAAGGTTTGGTACCTACATTGATGACATTGCAATCAAGTTCTTTAAAATAATCTGCATTTTATGAACCAATTTAAAATGAGTAACAGTTATTGAGTTCATCAATGAGTCCCAAAGCTATTTCTGTTTATATTTTATATGTTACAGATATATATATCATATTCAATAAAGAATTAGACCCTCACCCAAATTCCAATAAAGAATGAAAAACAAGTTTCAACCCTCTCCATAGATTCATTAGAGAGAAATGTCTGAACAATAAAGATCAAAGAGAAGCATGGCATATCCTTACAGGCGATGCAGGGACGAATTACCTCACGGGAAAACTCTAATAAGTCATCATATGATACAGGAAATTTTAAAACATTACATCAATAAAACATAGTATGACTTTTGACATACCTTGATTTCTGGTGGGCACTAGCATTTTCCCAAGGTGGATCCACCATTATGAGGTTGAAACCAGCATCAGCATGAGCTGCATAAATTAATCAAACAAAAGTGCAATTAAATATTACACTCTCATTACTTAACCACCTTAACACAAAAACTACCCTAAAAAAATGCCACAAAGAATCTTCGCAACTGGGTTGTGACTGATAAGATCATGCAATTAAATATTATACTCTCACTACTTGATCACCTTAAAACTTAACACAAAAGGTACCGTAAAAAACGACAGAGAATATCCGCAAAAGGGATTTTACTGATAATATCATACAGGCAGTCCAGAAATACCTTACATCCATCTAACATAATTCGATTGAAGTCAAGATAACTCCATTACCATGTCATGGAACTTTTGAACATTTATTCAAAGAAACGAGAAAGAACGAGAATGACACGTAGTTAGAAACATCAACAAATAAGGTCCCTTTTTTTTTTCATGAAGGTGATTGTAGCACAAAAGTAAACGCATAAATTTTGGTATCTATGAAACGACAGTGGCTAAGAGGTACCAAGACATGTAACAAGAAATAAAATTGAGTTTTATATGCAACCATTACCAGGAATTAGATTGCGAATCTGTCCCAGATCAGACTTCCACATATGAAACAAATAAATATTATAAATGTAAGATACACAGCATTGGATCAAGATTTAAAAGTTTAACCAGCTAACAACCTAACAATCCTCAACAAATAAAATGCGCCAAAGAAGAGACTACGACAGATACAAACTTTGAAAAGTAAACACATCCCAATTACAACCATGTAGGTTTTAACATACCATGTAAAAGCAACTCTCCCGTGGCATTATATAAGGATTGCCCAAAATTTCAGCCACTGCATCATCTTGGGTGTCATTAGCAACCACATTATTAAAAGCATGGAGTACCTTCTGTACACAGCATTGCCCACTGGGAAAGTCTGAGAAACCAAAGAATTACATTTACGCAATAAGCTTTTGTTCACCAGCTAACTCCACACAATCCAACTAACAAAAACTCAAACATTATGCCAGTGACAGAACTAACTCAATCTAATACTTAGCCACCACAGATAAATTCTTCTACTAACACATAGAACTAAGAACATAAAATGATTGAGTTACTGTTAAAACCAACTTATGCACTTCTCTAACTTCTCCAAAAGTTTAACTGCAAGTAGATTTTAAGATGAGAGAGAAACTTAATTAATTTCTTCGCCTATGATTCTCTTCAAATACATTTTTCCATAAGCACTTCTGGGAAAGTAAAATGAGAAGAAACAAATAAAGTATATTACTCTAAAAGCTAATATTTACTTACTAACAAAGAAATAGTGAAAAATTATATTCTATCTTTGTGCATAAGCTAATCTTAGCATTTAAAGAATACTATTTTATTGTTTTTTCTTCTTATTTTCTTTTCTTATAAGCTTTTATGAAAAAATTTAACTACATAAGTTATATAAGTGCTTATAGAAAAGTGTATCCAAACAACACTTATTACTTTACAACATAGTGAAGCTAGGTATAATTGTCCCATTCCACCCAACACCGTTATTTCATTCACTTCTCGAACAGTTTTTCCTCCATTTCATTATAAACTTTTCAAAACAATAGCAAGGTGATCTTATTTCATACCACATTTAACTTGTAATTAGTAATAGCAACCCAAACAAGGCCTTAACAATGAACACCAGTAACCAAGGAAGGGTGACAGAACAAAAAACACTCACCTTCTAGATCCTCTGCGAGCGGGTGAGGGTCAGCGTCAGTCTCACTGACACGTAACCTTAGCGTTACCCCAAGTTCAGGCGCCACGTGTCCCAGGTCAACGAGAGAGCGTTGACCACCGTCACACTCACTCGCTGAGCAACTCGATTCACTCTTCAGAGTTTTCAAAGCATTCAACACTTCGGTTGATTTCAGCAAACACTCGTGCGCCGCCAACAACAGTGGCCTCGCTTCCTGCACAAAACCACACGTGCCAACGCAATTAATTAATTAATTAATTTAATTAAAGTCACAAATAATAATAATAATAATAATAATACTAATAATAATAAAATATACTCCGTTATTACCTGGTGACGCTGTAGAGCGATTAGCTCTCTCTGGTTCAAAGGTCGAGATTCTCTGCGTTTCCGTTTCCGTTTCCTCAGAGAGGAAGTAACGGAGGAGGAGACGGAGTTGGGAGTTGTTTGGGTTTTGAAGAAACGAGAATAGTATATTGAAGGGGAAACGCTGAAGCGTTGGTAAAAACGGTTGAGAACGCGGACGGAGTCCACGAAAACGGCGTTTGAATCATCGAAGGAGTATACACCGGATTCGTAAAACAACGAAAGTTTCTGCGAGTTGTGTTCTCCTTCCATGCCTCCACTCACAGACTCCACGCACCCTGCGTATAGGTGCGAGCGTGAACAAATGGGTTGGGCTTTTAAAATTGAGCTGGATGTTGGGCTTTGATAATTGCACCAGGACGCATTCTTCCTGCGCCTCCATAATATCGTCCTGCACCTCCATAGCAAACGTGAAAAGACGAAAATATTCTTAGGGCAAAATTTTTAAGGTGTGATAAAATTTTGAAAAATAGAGAGAAAAGTTTAAGAAGTCATGGGTTTTTTTTGGCCCTTTAAAATATTTGATACTAATTGTTGTCACTATTTATGAATGATGAAGGGGTAAGTTTTTTTTTTTTTTTCTGGTGCATTGTTTGATTTGAGAATCTCTCAACTGCAGGAAGTAGTTTCAAATTTTGAAATCCAAATTTTACATAATTATATAATTCAAAATATTGTTTTAAATGTGAAATTATTGTTTCACACTGTCTAATCTTATACCTAATAATCAAACATCTCAAAATCAAAAATAAAAGTCTAAGACTGTTACCGACCTTGACAATAATGATCCCAAAATCAAATCAAGATGTAGCTGAATGGCATACCAAGATCTACTCAACTATTCCTGTATGAACAACAAATACCATAAACTAACCACCAATGTGCCAACTGTAACAAGAACCAAAGAGCTCAAACCTCTTCTATTGCCATTTAATACTATAAGAGTAAAGTTTGGGATTTTCACTAAATTTTTTCAAGTGTAATTTATGAGGGAAATCATTGAAATGGGTAAAAAAATTTATTTCTGCTCTTTACAGCTTAAGAATCCTAATTAATATCGTAATATTTAGACACGATTTCATTAGGTTATACAACTCTTTTATGATTATGTCAGACATGATTTTTTCACGGTGAAATGGTGTTTATATGATACAATGTACTTATTTCAGAAATATTTTTTTTTCCTATTTTCGAAATTTCACTCACAAACTTATACTAGTTTGAAAATTTTTTCTGAATTTTGAAATATAACGGGTGAAAAAACAATTCCTTAACTTTTTTCACAAACGTGACATTGGACTTTTCTGTCAGCATTTTCACTTTTATTATTTATATTTGACGGATTTTTTCTGCATCCCAAAACTCTCGTCCTGCATTTTTCATAAGTTTTGAAAATGTTAAAATTATTTTTGTAAAAATAACTAAAATGACCTTTTATCTTAAAAAAAATTACTGAACCGGATGCTCTCCATTCGGTAAAATTGTAAATCGGATGGAGGTCATCCGATTCATATTTTCATTTGTAAATGTAAATCGGATGGCCACTCATCCGGTTTACAATTTAGTTATTTTTTTAAAATGTAAACCGGACGCAGGACATTCGGTTCATATGAAGTTCATCTTCTCTGATGTAGATTCACTGTCGATGGCAACTTAATTATCAACTTAACTACTCTAATCATCAATATCACTCACAAATTGCTAATAAACATATTTTTTTTTTTACTTTTCAGTTGTTTAAAACTTTAATTCAGATTGAAGCAAATACGTACCTTCTCCTTCCAGATCTGCGATGCGAATGTTGCAAACTCTCACCCACACGCACATATCACTTTTGTTGACGGTGAAGGTGAAAAACAGATACAATAACTGAACCGGATGCTACAGTAAAACAGTGAATCAGATACAAGCAAAGGGAGAATAAAACAGATAAGAGTGGTTAAGGAGATAAATAGGGTAGAGAGTATTTTGATCTTTTACCATTTATCATTTAAGGACATATTTATATTTTTTACTGAACTATAGAGGTGAACGAGGAGGGTATTGGGATTGGAGGAAGAATTCGTATCTATATTTTTATTCTAGGCCCATATTGTTTTTTTCTGCAATGTCCAATTTCACATGAAAGTTGGGTTTTATGTCTTATAGTTAACATCACTAACGGAAGGACAGAAAAATTCATATTTTAACAACGAATTTGCTAGCAAGTGTATATACATAAAAATAAAACATGATTTTCGTTTTTTCCAAGGCAAATTAAACTGGAAAGAAACGTACTCTGAAATGTCACAGTCGTTCCCCAAATTGAAGTAGAAGCATTAGAAGCAGCACAAAAAACGTCATGGAAAACGAGTAACCCAACAAGGAGAAATCGTAGCCTTCACTCCCAAGTCGTAACCCTTTTGGACTCAACAATTCCACAACCACCATCTTTTCCACACTTTAATTGCACCGTGTGTAGAATGGCACCCCAAATTCTTCCACCACCATTGCATAATCAGCCACAAAGTCATTGCTTTTTTTGAGAAGGCAAGACACAGTCCCATGAATCACGATTTCACTTTATCGACTCAATCAATGTCACAACGTAAAACGACAAATTCCTCGGTCAAAGATTCATTATAGATTCCAAAGTGCTATTTCTTTATCAGACTTTGTTAACTATAGAGCCTGCAGACCCTATACTTCTCCTTTAGTTTACTAAACATTAGGGTTTATTTTTTATAGATTTTAAATTTCAACGAATGCTTTTGTTTCTTGTTTTGAATCGGCTAAATGATTGATTTCTTCCAAGTTATGACTCGTGTCCTTTTTATGCCCTATAATTCTTGGATTAGTGTCCTTTTTATGCCAAGTTATGACTTCTATTATTTCGTTAAGAGAGATAAATTCAATTAGATTCAATTACTAATCCAAATACAGCAAAATTTAATTGTCCTACCAAATTTCAAATGTATAAAAGAACAAATATAGCATCTACCCAACATAAATCAATTTGATTATTTCCACTATATATCATGTTTTAAAAACAAAATTCAAAAAGTAACCTATTTTTTCAATCCCAATATACCTTGATTCAAAATACTAACTCTAATTCTCTTATAAAAAAATTATATTTAAAAGTAAAAGTATACTCTACTTCACTGATTATACTAAGTTTGATTATAAAATGTTTAAATATTTTCTTCAAATTTAATATTTATATTTGTTTTAACTACGTTTTTGACCGCTTTAAGTTATTCTAAATTTAATTTATCTTTTTCTTAAGGTTTCCTCTTCTTTTATAAATTTTTATTCTAATAATAACTGAATTCCAGTATTAACTGATTATTTATTATATAAATGTGTACTAAATAAATTTTAGTTTATCTTAAGCGATTCTTCGTAATATTTAGAAATTATCTACAATGATTTAGCAATAATTTTTAGTTGTTGCTTTTGTAAGAGTCATTGCCTCAATTTTGGGATAACTGAGATTTTATTGGACTCATGTTTTCTCATTACCTATTCAAACTTATTAAGCATTAACCTATTGGACTTAATTATAATGTATATAGTCTTATTTTTACACCCCTTTTACTAAAAACATCTCCTGAGACTTGTGTTTTAGACCCCTTTACTCAAGACACCCCTCATACCCATGAGGGTGCAATATTCCAACTCATCCATGCATCAAAGTCTTCAATTTAACTAAATACATAAATCTTACATGTAGAAAATAAAGTAAATTCATCATCTCAAGTTTTCCCTGTCCTAGCATAAATGAAACACCTCAAATATAACTATAAACTATAAATATGTTTTATAAATAGTATTTTTAAAATACTTCTATTTTATGAACAAGATAATGGATAATACTACAACACTTTGTATATATACATTTATTTTAGTGAAACGGGAGTACAGAAAAATGAGAGTATTACATTAACGAGTTGAGAAAGGAAATGGCATAGGTAAATAATTTTATAGAAAAAAATAGTATTTTGTCTCAATCACTTTCAATTTATTTTATTTTTTTCGCATAGAAAATTTTAAAATCCTTCCTAACCATATTTATGTAAAACAACCATAATTTTTCATAATAGACCATGTTCTGAAGTAGTTTAATTTAGTTTGATCCTAAAACAAAGTTTGTTCATTCTTAATTTAAACTATCATAAAGAAGGATAATATTTTGTTTCATCCTAATAATAAAGAAAATGGAAAACGAAAGATAAAAAATAAATAAATAAAAGAGACCAGCTTCTTAATCAAGAAGGAAATTGATTCTCACTGAATTTTTTAAAACTTTTGATGAATAAATCTAGTTGATAATGGAAAGTTTTTAAACTAGTTAATCAAATTCTAATAGTTTGATAGGTTGAACTGGCCGGTAAATATAAAATAATGAGAATAGATATACTTAAATAAAAAAAACTGTACCAAATTTAACTTAATTTAATTGATAAAAAAGTATTTGAGGTTTTCATACGCTTACTTCAAAATTTTATCTATAAGTACATTATTTTAAATATATCATTCAGTTTCAATTATTGTTTTTCATGCGTTACATTGTTCTATAATTAATTAATCTTGTACAATATCTTGACATATTCATAATTAATTTTGAAATAAAAATATTATAATTGAGTAAACTTCCTATCTTCGTTATGTTGGTTTGTATATCAGTCCAAGGATTATTTTAATGGACTTATAGATGTGAACCCTTTAAATCAATATCTAATTTCATCTTTGAAAACAAAATAATTCAATTTTAACTTTAGACTCAAGTAACATTAGATTCAACATATGTAGCATCAGAATCACACTCCCATTTTCTCTTTCCAAAGGTTGAGGAAATTAGATTAAAATCCCCTCACACTACCACATCAATGGGAGAATCTTGTTCCTAGAATCAAATTCTTACCAATGTGAATCCATGTCAATGTTCTCTATCACTTTATTCTTCAAGTTACTTGGATACCAAGTACCAAAACAAAACCTAATCTTAATAATTCTCTAACATTTTTGGATCAAAACACACACATGTACATAGAGTTCAATAGTTTAAGTAGTGGATTATGTAGGCAAGATACAAAATTCAACATTAGAACTTATCAAAAGATGTATTATACAAATTTATTGTATATGTTAATTTTCGAATATAACAGTGAATTTGGATTAGTAAAGTAGTGTGTCTATTATTTTTTAAATGTTCTTTCGTTGCTTTTCTAAGTAAAATAAAAGGAATTAATATTTTTTTTATTTCGTAAAATAGTTGTGAAGTTTTCTATTCTACTTATCCATTCCCTTTTAATTATATTCTAGAAAAAAATGTCCATTAAGTATTTTTATTTTTGCTTTTATCAAAAATGTGTAAATTAATTAAAAGTTAAGAGGAAAGTAAAGGTGCTATTGAAACTACATATCTAATGTTATCTTGAAGGGTGAGAAAAATAGACAAATAGAACAATTTTTTAATTTTTTTTAACAATGACACTTAAACAAAAAATAGATTGGATATTTTCATGAGAATGAATAAAGGGTGAATTTAAAATCATTATATATGGGGATAAACTAAAATTAAAATTAGGTTTGGGTTTTAATTTTTAATAGGTAAAATGATTTAAAAGAAATTTTGTTCTAACAAAACACAACAAAAATAAAAATAAAACAATATATACTTACAATTTTTTAAGATTGAATATACGGCAGTTCAATTTACAAGTTAAATATTTTAAGTTAATTTGTGTAAATCTCATCTTTTCACCTAAATTCTTCAAATTTTTTTTTCATTTCTTTCTTTTTAATATTTTTTTCTAATTTCTTTCCACTCTCATTCCTTTAAATTTTATATCTTCCAAAATCAATCTAATTATACACTGTAAAGGGTGAAAAGTTAAGAAAATCACTTTTTTCAATCAAAGTATATTTTGAACATTCTTTATTTTATTTTTTACTTTAGACTTATCATTAATCTTATTGTAGTTAGCTAATGAAAGTGATCATATCAATTTGGTTAAATTTATATTAAAATTTTGTTATGTTTAAATATTTTATTTGAAGTCTCATTTTAAGTAGTTCTCTTAATTGAATTGAAAATTATTCTATACTACGAAATTACAACTAAGGAAAGTTTTTATGTTTATTATAGTAAATTGAGATGAATTATCTACGAGTGAATATGACTTAGTCTCAGTATCCTGACTTTTATACTTGACATTAAATTTTATTTGAAAATAATTTGAATATTTCAAATCCAGTAAATTGTTATTTGAGTTTTTGATTAATAGAGAATTATTTTAAAATGATTTAAATATACTAATCTTATTGAAATATTGATATACAGATAGATTATGCACGTTAAAATATAGAATTTTTTAAACTAACTTTTGAATTTTGAATATGATTTAGATTAGTAAAATTTATTTTCTAAGATTTTCATATATTAGTTTATGATTTTAATATGAATAAAAATATTTACTGAATTAAAATGATGAAGATTGAATTGAAAAGATTAAATGATTATATAATATTTGGGCAAATTATGATTGTAGTAAATCATTTAAAATTTGTTTGAATATTGTATTTGTTAGAGTGATTTTAAGAAAATTTTTAAAAACAAATTTGATATTTCTTCATAATGTTTATTTTTTGATATTTTTTTAGTGAAGGATTTTCCATTTAAGTGAAAATAAAATTGAAATTCAGTAATTAATATTTTGATGATTTTTTTCTAAAAAAAAAATTCGTTCAAGTAAAAATAAAGTTGAAACCCAATTATTATTTTTGACTTAATTTTTGTAGAATAAGTTTTTCTTTTCTTTTTTGGTTTTTATCTTTTTAATAGATTAAACGAAAGTGGTTATTATAAACAAAATATTAACTTGTATATCTAATTATCTTGTTTAAACAAGTTATGTTGTACGAAATAATTATTAAGAATAATTAAAATTGTATAAATTTTGAATACAAATTTAGAATGATAGGTAAATTATTGTTTGAATTATGTGTTAAATTTTGTAAATTTATTATTATTCTAATAAGAGATGGTTAAATATAGGTAAAGATATACTTACTACTAAACAAAAAATCAAATATTTGATATATTAAGTTTTGTGACAAAGTTGATACAAATATTTGATTATCTCAGTTATAATAATTTCCTGATATAGTATAATTATAATTAGTATAAGGGGAAAATATATTAATTTTTAAATTAATATAAATATTTTTTTTATGCCAATATTTCCAGACTATTCGTTGATAATGGGCAAATACAATTATTATAAAAAATTATTTTATATTATTTTTAAATTAATAAAATTTATTTTTTATGTCAAAATTTTCCATTTAAAAATTGGTCTATTTTTATATAAAAAATTCATGTGAAAAAAACTCTTTTTAACTGATGTGTCATGTCATATCTGCAACCCTGTTATACAAAATTAAACCAATGAGTTAGACTAATCTGTATATAGATTTCTATAATAGTATAAGATTTTTCTTATATAATGTTCACAAATTCGATTTCTCTTACCTAGTAAGTAATGAAGTTTTTTGAAGAAGGTTTCCCGTAGAAATGTTACTGGAGAGTATGTCTTTGTGCATCTATAATATATAATATCCTGATAAATAAACAAATTGATTTTTTAAAACTTGTTTATATTATTATTAATTTGATTTAGTTTTTTTTGTTAAAATTACAGTAAATAATAAGATGAACAGCCTTTTTGTGCATGTTATCAAAACTTTAATTAAATGGAGATTTCATATAATATATATCACTTCTTTTATCTTTTATACTTTTGCATTCCTCAACTAATTTCTTACTTGCTATTGTTTACAAGAAATTGTCTATAATAAGAGAAATATTAAAAGTGTTTTTCTATTTTATGATTATTATAATTAATAAAAAGTACATTATTATATAATTATTTTTATATATTTTATTGCAATTTTACTTTATATTTTTAGTCCTTATTTTCTAAATTGTAATTATTATATTATATTTTTTAAATTATATTTATTATTTTTATTATTATAAAAATATTTGGGTGTAACTGGACTATGTTTAACCGAGGAAGCTCTCATATGAGACTTGCAGACCTGCATCGGCGCACAGCACAGACTATACGTGTAACAATTTTTCTGATTTATATTTAATTTATATATAATAAAATCAAACAAATTTTTTTTATTCATATTTATTAAAATTGGTTCACCATTGTCTTATTCTATTTGAAAAATGTTTCCATCAACACAAAATAATTCTTTTAATAATAGTTATTAATTGGATTATTATCATTAAAATTTAGATTTTTTATTGATAAATTAACCATATAACACACACAATGATGACTGAAGATAACTATGGCGTTCAAATTTTATTTAAATTTATTTGATAAAAATATAAATTGTTAATGTATTAAGAAAAGTAATGAATATAATTAGAATATATTTTAAAATTATAAAAAGTGCAATTTCTTGTCACAATGCAAATTAAATTTCAGAAAAATATTGAAAAAACAATAGAAAACACAAAGAGAATTTACAAAATAAACATTAACTCAATAAAAACAATTTTGATAGCGGTGATATAAAATATATAATAATCATATAATAAAAACACACGGTGCATGTTGGACAGTATCAATGTATCAATGAAATCTCTGAAGAATGATGACGTAAATAATAATAATGACAACAGTATCATTGTATTATATATATATATATATATATATATATATATATATATATATATATATATATTTTAAAACTTTACAAATTTCAAAATTAAGTGCGCTTACCTCAGCTATGGATTAGTAATCCACATATGCAAGACCTATGATGCTACAAAACACTACTTGTTTAAGGAATATACTTACTTAGAAGTTCTAAATTCCTTAGTACGGATTAAAAATCATCAGTGAGTGGTTTAATATGTGACATTTTAGTGTGCAAATTTGTCAAGGTTGTTTGCAATGAGTTTTCTAGAAAATTCTATTAATTATATTAATATTAAATAGATTATTTTACTTACTCTTATTTATATGAATTAAATAAATATAAACAAACAATGAATAGATAGATATTTTATAAAGAATATATTAATTTTGTCAATCAATAAGTTTTACATAGGAATGCACATTGGATAATAGATACTTTCTGTAATATGATTATAAAATATCAATAACACCTTTTTTCAGGATAATTAAAATTGTCCAAAATAACTAATTTAAACTAAAATTTTTAATAATTAAACTAAATTAACTTCAAAATAACTAAACTTTCAATTATTGTAATTATTTTTTAGGTTTAACTTATAAGCATTTCTACTATCTAAAATGGAATAGTAATAACCACTATATGCGTATTTTGTATAATTATTGTAAAAAATAATTTATTAAGAAAACTCATATAAATTATTAATTTATTTTAATTTTATTTTTTCAAAATCAGTGTGTTGTTAATTTGTGATGTAGTTCTTTATCTTATATATAATTTCATGATATGACATTTAAAAAAAGAAGACACCACTTTCTATTATGTTTCAAATCTTATTCATACTTACTAAAATATATTTAAACTTTTAACATTTATTAACATGGTGCTTTCATTGCTGGCTGAGTTGGTAGTGGTTGGCAAGGCATTCTCGTGAAGAAACTTTGACCTCCTTTGAGTCACACTCCATTAACATGTATCGGTGACCTTCATGGACGTGAATGCATTTCTCACCATAATTCTTTCACAATTCTTCTTCTTATGGGCACACATCAACATCAATTAATATGGTTTATAATTCACCAAAAAATCTTGTTTTCTTTTATTGTTAACAATATATATATTATAGTATTATTACCTTTACTTGATTTTTATATTTATTTTGTCTTCGTGCATTCATGTACTTTCTTTTCTTTTTTTCTTAAAGTTAATTGTTCTTAAGATTTAACAAGAGCTACCTTCAGAATTTAAAAAAATTCCTGCTGTATACAATAATTAATCATTCAAGATAGCTAGTATATAGTGAAACTATTATTATTCAGACACAAAATATTGATACTATTATTCCAAATGAAAGTGAGAGGATTTGCAAATTACAAAGTAATAGCAAATTGTTTCATCAAATTGACCTTTGAGTGATTGCTAAGATCTAGGTAAAGGGTTAATCTTTTCTCTATTTGGACCTGAAACTTTAATAAAATTATTATTTAAATTTAATCTACCTTGATAAAACTGTGGTTCAAAAATTAATCTTACACTACAACATATTATGTTAGAGATGTTAGATGTCAAAATGTTGTAGTTAAAGTGTGGATGACACAATTGTAATTAATCAGCAAAGTAGATTTATATAATTTATTGAATAATTGTAGTTATAAGTGTTGAATGAATTATTATTTAAAAATTTGAGTGATTTATTCTTGAAAAAATATGGTTTGAACTGTTAATGGAATGAATCATAAGGTTGAAATGATAATATTTAATATTTTGATAGAATGTTCTTGTTCAAAACACCCAAGTGGTTAAAACAAATAAAAAGTATCAAAATAATTATCTCTTACCATCAAGAATATAACAGTTAAATGTTATAAAAAGATAAAGTAATTAAATTTCTCACTTTCAAATAAAGAATATCACTCAAGAACGAATGTTGTACTCAAATAATAATATTCTATTTTTAATTTATAATTATAAATGATACCAATAGAGTAGTATACTACAATAGTAAGCACTTGTTTTATTATTATTTTTAATGTCCTTATATTATTCTAAAAATCTCATTCTGATACCAGAAGTTAAAGTCAGTATTTTAGGAAAAGCAGTAAAAAATATTACACAGAAAAGAAAGATGAAAAAACAATAAGTACTACAATGAATTGCAATTCCCAATCCGGAGAAAAAAAGTATTTTTTTTTTTTAATATGTAACCGAACAACACAAAAAACAGGACTTTGAGAAAGAGGAAAATATCTGACATTAAAAAGAGTGTCACATGCTTAATTTTGTTTTTGTTTTTATTTTTCAACTCTATATGGTTCCCTTTGACGGAACAAATTGTGAAGTGTTTTTGGTACACATGTCAATAAGGTGGTAGTGTGCATGTGAATTTAAATCACTTTTGGTAAACCTTCTTCAACGGTAATTTCATGCAATCTTAATATAAGAGTACCTACGTGTCAATCTCTGAACCATCTTTTCCAAATGTCATCATGCACAGCAACTAGCAATTTGGGAAGACATTAATTATTTTTTTCTGTTTTTGAGGTGTTGGGGCCAGCTCCTTTCTCTCCAAACTCCATTAATGGAACCAGGACTCATGTTTCTACTCCAATAGTTGAGTTGATGTTACAAATTTTAATCTCAAAAGGTTTCTCTTGAATAAATAGTAAAAGTTTGTCTTCTTTAATCAAACTTGAAAAAAAAAATCAAAATTAAATATTGTAAGACACTAAAATGAGATTTACAAATTCAATATATATGTCATAAAAAATTTAAAATAAAATTATTAGAAAGCAAATGATCATTTATACTCACAAATATTAGATTTTATCAAAATATTTTGCTTAAGTTTCATTACTGAAATCATTTAGGTTCCGTATCTGAAATGATTTCTCTTTCTATATATATCACCAAACCAATAAATAAATAAATATATATATATATATATATATATATATATTTTATATTAAATTATTCATGTTATCTAAATATTATATATGGAGTTATATTAGCATTTTGAAGTCTATTATGTACTTGTTTGAAATACAACATAATTATTTAAATCAATACTTTACTATAAAATATAAAATTTTAATCCTCTAATTTAAGAGAAAAAAAATACTTAAAAGAATCACTTATTAGAATCTTTTACAAATTAATATTACTTGTATTTTATCATCTATAATTATTATTCTATTGAATTGAATTTAGTTCTTCTTTAATAATGCATATAAATGTATAATAACTTCCACATAAAATTGTTTTTTATACAAGAAATCAGTAAACTTAATTATAATTATTTTTTTATTGGCTTTTTATAACAAGAAATCAATATAAACTTTATAATAATTAATTTTTTGTCTCGTTCTAAACAAAGTATAAAAATATAATGTCAAATTTGTGACAAATATTGTTAAACATATTTATGATTATATACCTAAATTTATAATAAAGTAATATTTTTTCTTAATTTGTTAACGAGGATGAAGAATTTTTTTTTTATTTACATGTTATTTACTCTGCATGATCCCTTATGATACTTAATAGTGGAGTTTTATATCATCTTATTATGACAGTTCAAATCTCACTCACAACACACTTTATATGAGATTAGACATAGCAAAAATAAGACTCAAATTTATTTATAAAAAATATTGGCTTTGTAGTTTACACTATACCATACTCTTTTACTAAATTTTCTTTAAATCAATTGTTACATGTTAATGTTATATCCAAAAATTTTCTCAATATTTATAAATTTGTCAAAGATATTGTTTGTTTTTGAGTTTCATTTTCACCATTGTCTTATAAAACATAAGAAAATAAAGGATATCATTCTACAAGAAAAAGTTAAAAATGGTTTATATGTTTTCCAAAACTTTGTTTATATTTTTTCGATTAATATTCATTTTATTATATCTTAATTGTCTTCTTGCACTGACATACTCTACTCAGTTTGGTCATACGAATGTAAATATCATTTATCATGTGATGGAAAAAGTATAATATGCTTATTAGTGTCAAACATAATTTCCATAAAATATGTGTTATTGCTAAAATTCATGAGTTATCTTTCATTGATTCTACAACTGTATATGTTTTTTACAATTTGACTGTTTATCAACATCAACTTTAAAAATATCATCACATGAGAGTGAAAGCAAGCATTTTCAAACCCGCTTATCTTTATTGTATTTACTTAATCTACTTTTGTCCAACAACAATCAAAGAGTTTTGCAAACTTCATATTGGTTCAAGGTCACACAAGATGAATATAATGCTCTTTTAGCTAACAACACACTGACTCTATCAGAACTTTCCAACGACATTACATCCATAGGTTGTAAATGGATCTTCAAAGCAAAGTAAAATGTTGATAGTACTCTACAGTCCTACAAAGTAAGACTTGTAGCAAAAGGTTTTCATCAACAACCTAGTGGATTTCGATTTCAAAAACATTCAACCCAACCTAGTGGATTTCGATTTTTAAAACACTCAACCCAATGGATAAACCTAACCATACTACTGTTCTCAAGCTTGCTTTAACATATCACTAGTCAGTTCATCAGATTGATATAAATAATGTCTTCGTCTATGGAAACTTACAAGAAATAAGTCGCATAGTTAAACCACTAGGCTTTGAAGGGCTAATTACCACTCTACCTCTTTGTTTTTTCATCAACTAAAAATGACTCTTCATTATTTGTTAAATTTTATAATAATTCCACATTGTTGATTCTTTTATAAATTGGTGATGTCGTTATCACAGTGCATCTTCTTTTGCAATGTAATTCAGTCGCTTGTTTTCATGCTCTGAAACCAATTTGTCTTGAAAGATCTTTGACATTGAAATTTCTTAGAGAAAAAATGAAAACTGTCACCTGTCTCAAATCAAATACATCAAAGATCTTTGCAGTAAACAAATATGTTAACTTTTTCACAAAATCTGAAATAGCTTAAAGTGTCAATAAGTTTTGTGAATTCATGCACTAGTCACAAAAACATCAGTAAAAAGTTACAAATCTTAGACTACCTTGCCGAGACCTTACATTATGACATTTTCTTACACAAATATTTTCATTTTTAGCTTACAATCTTTATCGGTATTGATTAGAAATTTGATTTATATAATAAAAAATCAACTACATGTACACAATTTTCCTTAACTAAAATCCTATATCATGATCATCACATGAATAAAAGATTGTTTGTTAATATAGTATACTCAAGTTAAACAAAACCTAATATGATTTGTTATTATATAAAGTAGATTATAAATTTACTTTAAATTATGTATTTCTTTCTCAGTCCAACCTTGAAATAGTTCTTCTTACAACTAACGTGATTATCCAATAAAAAAACATTCTACTCTAAATTTATATTTTATTTACAACTCAATTAAATAAGAAGCAACTATGTCTCAGGACATATTTCTGCCACCATTAAAATTGCTAATATCCTCACTAAATTCCTATCTACATCTTCATTCAAGAGATAATATAATGGTTATTCATAATCCAATTATTATTTTATGAGAAATATTAAATAACATGTAACCCATGCATACCTTAACTACCATGCATAGCTGTTTATGTTGTTGCCCTACCTTTTATATATAGTTTCTCTCTCTGATAGCTTATGTATAGTTTTTAGCATAATAAAAAGTTATTTCTCTCTCTTCTTTTCTTCTTTCATTACAATAATAAAAAAACCTATATAGGATTTTATTCTGCTTTAAATAGATTTATCATAATTTATGTTTTATATTAAGTAATTTTACTCATATAAGTGTGCTTATATAAAGAACGCCAAAATCATTTGTTTGAATAGTAAAATTTGTTAACAGTATAATAAATAAAATCACATTATATTTCTTGATTTCATAAAGATGATTTCTTAAGTTGAACGGTTATATATATGATAGTTTTTCTATAACATTCTTAATTGGGTAATTTTATAATTTAAAAAATAAAATAATTTATTTATTTCATAAAAGAAGTAGTTAAGTAATTTTATTTATTTAAAATAATTTCTAAATGATAATTTTATTACCTTACAAAGTTATATACATATGTAAATATTTAAAATTATATTATTTTTATATTTATCAATTAATTATTAAAATACAATACAATAATATATTGTTTTTATTTTTAATTATTTTGTTTTATATTTTTCAATTAATTATTTATAAAAGTAAGCAAATTATAAAATAATATAGTTTTTAATTATATTATTTTAATATAATAAAGATGTGACATGCACAAAACGCTCTTGTGAATTAATCTAATTAAGAAATGTATACACATTATATTTTTTATATCCGAATTTTCTTGTAAATTTTCTATAAAATTTGTAAGAATTAAATTATTTAGATTTTGTAAACTATCATAATATTTACTGAAGATTTTGAGTGGTGATTAATATGGGATATCTTTTTTCTAATCATAGTTTAAGAAACATTGTTTAAGTTGTTTGGATTCAGTTTAATTTAAAAGATTAGAATGTTAGTATTAAGCCATAACAAAAAAAAAACGTATATAGTTAATACATATATAATGACGTAAAAAATATGCTTATAATTTTTTGATCTATTATTTAAATTTAGCCTACAATAATTTTTTCCATGTAAATCATATTTTTTATTAATAATTACAAATATAGTATAAATAAAATAATTAAAAATAATAATACATGAGATATTGATAAGTCTTAATGATACAGTTTAGTTGGTTACATGACTGTGCATCTAAGCTATTACACATATTATCAATATATTTAACTATAGAAAAATATTATTTTATTTATCTTTTAGAAACAAAAGTTAAAACCATAGGAACCTTTTCTGCTACATAAAAGAATTTCCAGGAATGAAATTAAAATGATGCATATCTATTAATGCCTCTCTATATATAATCTATAATCTCATTTCTATACACGTGTAACTTCGTTTGACGCGTGTACAAAAATATTTTAATTAGGGATTAAATTTTAAAGCAATAAAATTAAATTATAATATATCAGATAATAATTATAATCATAATAAAATGTAATATTATTATTATTATTATTATCATCGTCATTATATATTATTATTATTATTATAATAGAGAATAATCTGGTATTATCTTAAATGTGGAGACTGTACTCTAACTTTAAGGAATTGATTTTCAGTTACAATATGCTAAATAATATCTAAATTATATGATTAATTACATCAATTAAAAAGAAAAGAAAATAAACTTTCTTACTCTTGACCTATATATACACGCTCCAGGAAAACCTTTCACTCTCACAAGTCTTCTTAAAAAACACCTACCTCTGTAGTGAACTTTGATCTATTGGACACACTTTCCCTCTCTCTCTCTCTCAACAATAAAGAGAGAGAAACAAATAAAAAAATAATAATAAAGAAAAGTAACACTGAGAAGAAGAAACTCATCCATGGCGCTTCAGAAGCTCTTCACGAAGCGTTTTCTTGACTCTTTCAAGACGAAGAAGTCTTTCGAACGCGCCATGGTTTCCAAGGCCGTGCCGCCGCCTCCTACCGCGCTGCATGAGAGTTCCGACGACGGAGGCTTTCTCCGGCGGTTTTTGCTCCTCCGGCGATCGGTGTATCACTCCGGTTCGGCGCGGCTTCCGGAGCTTTTCTTTTTTCCAGTCGGAGAGAAGCTCCGAGAGACGCTCAAAGGCATCAACAGCGGCGTCAGTCTTGCTCCTGCGACGGTGCCAATCACCGGCGATGCGGTGTGCAGAGGTGGAATGTCCGTGGAGGACGCGAGGAAGATTCTGAGAGCTACACAAATGGAGAAGGTAAAGGCGAGGTTGAGGAATGTTGCTGAAAGTTCTGTTCAGTATTCGGAGTTCTTGCAGATCTGCGCTGAGGCATGTGAGAATCGTGATCAAGGTGCAGAGTTCGCAAAAATCTTAGATGACTCCGGACACGTGATCGTTTTGGGAAACTCTGTTTTCCTCCGCCCGGAACAGGTACTAGCTTCGGTTTCTGGTAACAGTTACTGACATTCAGTTTCTCTTAACTAATTTTATTTAAAAAGATTGCATAAATTGTATTTGTTTATATAATTTATTTTATTGATGGAAGAATCTTGTTCATGAGGATTTTTCAATTTTTTTTTGTCATTGTTTTGGCTCTTTATTCTTTTTTGTTTAGTTTATACTTCACTAATATTTTTTATTTTTTTATTTTTGGATTAATTGTCTGACAATAAATTCAATAACTACAAATTTTGTATTTTGTAAAAATCTAGTCCTGTTTATAAGAATTTGATATTGAATTGTATTGCTACTGCATTTTCAATTAGAAATTTTTTATTCAAGTTATAACAGAGTTCTGATTTTTTTTAGACTGAAACAATGATGATTGTAGTGTCTGTATAGCATGTCATATATATATTTTTTTTATTTCAAATATTATTTTTAATGGAAAATATTATGTGAAACCTTTATTATGTGAATACAAAAAATGCTGAATTAAAAACTTGATAAAAAAATTAGTATCAGATATTAATTTATTGACATTTATTTCTTATAAATGTATTTTCTTAATTTTCTAACTATTAACTGCAATAAATCTGTTAAACTGGATAAGTCCAAACAAAAATTAAAACAAATTGTAGGATAATGATAAACACTTGTTCCTTGATAAAACAGTCACATGGAATTGTGAGTCTCTATTGTGCATTAAACTGCATGGATTTTGACCACTGATAAATGCACAAACTCTTCATCTTAACCATTAAAATACCTTTTGAATACAGAAAACTGTGGTCCATTACATAATAAATCTGTTTTTAATAAAAAGTGTAATATAAGACATTGAATGTGTCAGTAGAAGCCATTGAAATTGAAACTGCCATGGACACAGTTATCTTCTGCAATGCAATCTTGATGGTGATGACTAGGATCCTTATCCTAGTCTGCGGTAACGGGTATTTTCTTTGTCCATTTCTCACCAACATTAACCTTGGGGAGTTTTAACTAGATTTCTGGGATAGGACATGTGGAATGTGACGTGTCTAATATACCAGTTTCCCATGAATGAAGGTGATGTGATCACTGACCAATTTTTTTGCATGATTTTAGAACTTTGTTTTTTCTCTTACAATCATTCATCCCTGCATTCATTTGGAACATTATTTCGCCATGTTTATGGCATTTTATGTCTGTGTAGTCTTTCCTTGTCTTCAAAACGTGGCACCATATGTGTGCCTACCTCTTGTCTTCGACTCTGCCGAAAACCTCCAAATTTTAATGAAGGGTCATAATTATCTGAAATCTTTTGTGCGGTGCCTTAAAAACAAACCGCGCCCTTTTTTTTCATGTTCTGTTTGCATTAACATTTTATAGAAAAAAAAAAATATATATATATATATATGTACAATGACAACTTGGTCTTTGGTTGCTGACACTCTTCACTGATGGAAGATGATAATTATAATATATGTGCAACTTTTATTAATCTATTTCATCACATAAAAAGTGGGATTTGATTGACTCTGTTTTTCATAAGTTAGTGTAAGATTTGGCTTGTTCTATGGGACAAAAACCTAGTCAATTAGTGTCTACTGTATTGCATCATTCATTTTATTTATCCTGGATATTCCATTGAGGAGTTTTATAATGGTGTTTTGATTCTCTTTTGTAGGTGGCAAAATCAATAGAGAGCTTAATCAATCAATCAATAGCCAATCCAATAGATCCCAGAAGGAAGGAGCTTGAGCAGATGATGAAGCAAAAGGTCATGATTGATGACAAGGCCAAGGCCCAGGTCCGAACTGAGCTTTATTTTGGGCTGGGCTTTTTGACAGTCCAAACCCTTGGGTTCATGAGGCTAACTTTTTGGGAGCTGAGTTGGGATGTGATGGAACCTATATGCTTTTTTGTCACCTCTTTTGGGTTTGCTCTGGCCTATCTTTTCTTCCTCAGGACCTCCACAGAACCCAGCTTTCAGGGCTTCTTCTTCCACCGATTCAGGGTGAAGCAGGACCGTCTGATGAAGAAATACAACTTTGACAATAATAGGTACAACGAGTTATACAAGGCATGCTACCCCAGTTTTCATGGTGGTGTCAAATCTGAGCCTTTCCACTCAGCAGAGACTCATTTAACTGAGCTCAGAGCTGATTGAGTAATTATGTGCAGAAATAAGTTTTTATTTTAGTAATGTTACTCTGTGTTATCATGGAGCCAGATGAAACCCTTTGTTTAAACGAAATGAAAAATGTGAATGAATGGAGTAGATAACAAAAAAAATTTGAATTTAGAGCGATACAGATTGAGGCCTAATCTGTGAAAAAAAAAGATGGATGAGTAGTTTGTAGATTTTTTGCGCTTTTTTCCTTTCTGGGGAAAGTTTTTGAAGCTTCAACTTAACCTTTTTAAAATTATATTTTTACTTCATTTTAGTATTTTGCCTCTTTATTTCTTTACAACAGTGGAACATATCCTAGATTGTGCACAAATTCTTATGATAAAAAAATATATAATTAAAAAATAATATTGAAGTTATAAAAAAGTTGTATATGTAACGATAATCATGAAAATATTTTTTTATTAATTTTTATAACTGTTGTAATTTTATAATAGGAGCACTTTGTAAGTTTTCATCAAATTAAAAATTATACTCGTAATAAAAGATGTATGAAATAATAATTAAAAAATATTTTAATTTTTCATTAGTCTATAATGAAATTTTTTGTTAGATTTTTATTAATACACTTTTTAAATTATAAAATCTAAAGAGTTCGCTACTGAATATAAAGATACAAAACATGAAAAAGTTAAAAAAAAAAAAAAGTATATAAATAAAAGTTACAAAATCTCATCTTATTATTATGTGTTATAAATGATGAATATTATCAAATATATATATTGATGTACTAACAGAATTATTAAATATGTGTAATGTGTTATAAATGATGAATATTATCAAATATATATTGATGTACTAACAGAATTATTAAATATGTGTAATGTTAATGACTAAATAAAATAGATGTAAACACCTGATTATTTTTTAAAACGTCGTACTAAATACTAAAGTTTTTATTACAAGATACCCTTAAAAGAAATTACTACTCTTTATTATAAGACATTTTATAGTTTTTCTATAATTTTTTTCTTCTTTTTTTTATCCCAGTTAGATGTTATATATACGTGTATTTTTTATTAATTGACAGTGAAAAGAAAATTTTAGAAGTTATTGATAATGGAGGTTGATTTATAATATTTTTAAAAATTTAAACGAATTAATTATTATTTTTATCAATAGATGTGACAGTGTTATAAGTGTGTTATATTAGACCAGAGTATACCATTTTTTTTTTCTCGTAATTTTTTTAAAAAAACTTTAATCTAATACATAAATGTTTTTTGTTGTCAGGTCAGTTAAAAACAAATCACAACAAATATATAATAAGAGTAGGTGTAGTCAATGGCTTTGCAATTCTAAATTTTAATATACCAAATTATAAAACATCAACTACATGAATCATTAAAAGTGACATTTATTATATCATATTTAACACAATACAACACTATAAAGATTCCATGCAATAAAGATTCTGATTAAATCTCAAAACTAGAAGTAAAGATATTTTAAAACTTCACTTATTCTTCTGAAATACCTAAACAAATAGTAAGACTCTTTTAAGGAGATAATTTATTATAGTTTCACAAGATTTTACTTTACATCAATATGAAAAGATCACAAGATGAATAAAATTTAATTAAAAACTAAATAATGAGACATTTAAAAATAGTTATAGGTGATACTAAGAAAAAAATGACATCAATAAATTTATTTATACTAACATATTAAAATCATTGAAAGGTAATTCATAATTATTTATTATTACTAAGAAATTTATTTATACTTAAAAAAATAATATGCAACTTTGGCTTGTTTCTTGATGAAGGAGTAATATATTTTAGAATGCCAAAAGTGAATAATTCAATAAAGGTGCGTCATTTTTTTTTTACTTAAGGTGTTTTATTTTGGCCTTTATAACCCTTTTTCTTTATTTTATGTGATTTTAAATAAATTGCTATACTTCTTAATCTCTAATGTTATAGATAGAAAGTTAAATAATCATGGTAAAGTTAAATAATATCAATTATATTATTGATATTAATTTTTATACTTGGAGAGTCATTTCAAAATTTATGCCTGTAAAAACTAGGAAAATGTGTCTTGCTTATTTGTTTATTCACCTTATACCCCATGTGGGCCTAAATACCTGTACTTGTAATCTAGACCAGTTTTCTGTGGTTGGGCCTAAATTTCCCATGACCAACTACAACTCTTAGAAACTATATAAGTAATTTTACAAAAAAAATAATAATTATTCAAAGAATTTAATGTATTGTAATTTATTTGTTCTTTGAAATTTAGCCTTATAGGTAAAAAATTCATATTTTTTCTAGTTTTAATTGTTGGAAATTTTGATTTTGTCAACCATGTCTCTTTTAATTTGTTCTTTGTTATTTTTGGTTTTGAGTTGGTAGGTGATTTAGTTTTTTTAGAGTCTTTGGTTGGACTCCGATTTAATTTGAGGTAAAGAAGTTTGGATTGTTATTTAATTATGATTCTTTTTACATGTTGACTTTAGATTATTTTAAGCATCTCGAGAAATTCAATTGCAATTGAAACATGTGCAAATGATTACTTTATGGGTTGATATGTAATATTTGAAGTTTTTTTACGAACACAAAATTTATTTTGGTAGGTTATGTAAAAGTTGAATTGGTGATGTAGTATGTATGGAGTTTGGAGAACACCTAGGGAAATGAAATTAATAAGTTTAAAATGAATTTTATTGAGTTGTAAAAAAAGGAAAAATGGTGTGAAATGATGCACATAGTGAGGTTTAGGATAATTCAATTGAGTCTTGTATACTAATAAGAAATGTATATAAAAAAAAGTATGATTTTGGAAGCATGATGAGGACCACACCACCTAACAATCATTTTTCTCACCTAATATATCAGGAGAGAGAAAAAAAATTAATCATTTTTCTTAAAATGATAAAAATTTTGTTTTGGTCAAATTATTTCAATAAATAACATATATTTAGTGTTGTTGTCAATGTTTGGTAAACTTTTAAACGGCTATCATTTTGATACTTAGGTGGGAAAAAACCAATAGATTACTAGATCTTTGAATTGATTAGTTCAAATTAATACTACCTTTAATTATAATTCTAAGTGTATGTTTATCCAATTCAGTGTGTAGATTAATACAAAAAGGATGGAAGGTCAAAGCATGTTAAAATATGATGAAAGCTTAAATTGTAGGTTAGCAAAATACCAAACCTAATCAATTCATTTTTGTTTGAAAACACTCATCAAAGAAAACCATGATTTTGGTCTTTTGCTTGCAAGTAAGTCATATCCGTTGCCTCAATTTGCTGGGTTCAAAGAGGAATTTTTTTTATAGCATCCTTTTGGCTTGGTTTTCAAGTTTCATAATTTTCACTCTGTTAAGAAATCATAAATATAACACAGTTTTATTTAGTTTAGTAATAATATTCCATTTATGGTATTAGTTTTAACTTTTTTTGCATTGTGAGCAAGAGCGAAAATTAAAATTTGAAGTGGTTGCTTGGTTTTGGTAACTGGACCATTCCTTGTAGCTGCTTTTTAAGGAACAAGAACCCTAGTTCACGTTACTCCAACCATATAGAATGTATGCAGTGGAAGAAAAGTCCCTTTATGAAGAGCCAAAATAAAACCAAAAGCTGAAAAGCAAAGAATAAAGAATTTACAAATCCATGAATAATTTTTTTTTCATAAATTTAGAGAAAATGTACAATGAAATTAGAGAAAATAAAATCTAAAAAATAAATTATATGCTTAAAAATTAATTTGAATTTTAATATTCACTACTTAAAATCATATGATGTAATACTCGTGAAAGTAGAATATAACATTTAATCTTCAAAACATCAAATAAAAATTAAAGTTATTAAAAACATCAAAACGAGTAGATATAATGAAAACACGGATGAAAAAGGAGTTTAATTTATTTACTTTTCATTAGTTTCCTTACAAATGGCGTTACAGTTTGAATTTGCAAGATCTAAGTCTAAAAATCTAATACTTTAGATTTGGTCAATAACGATTCTACAAGGTTAACGTAAATATGCGAATAATTCGTTAGATTATTTTTTTTATAATTTTAATATATTTATATCTTTTAATAATTAAATTTTTAATAATGATATTAATAGTTAATAAGTGTTTAAAATTAAAAGATCATATTAAAATGCTTTACATTTATGGGTATTAAACTCTCATTATTTCTCCACTTATGGTTTATGTTAAAAAATCCTTTTCTCATGGTTGACGTTGCCTCTTAAAAAATAATTATGGATAAGGAATCAATTAATGAGTGTATTTAATTTGTAGGTAAACGTTAATTATACGTTTCAAGGTTGTATTAATCCGTGAGTCAGAGACACATATACAAAATATGAAATGGACAAAGGTACAGTTATGATTTATATTTTTTAAAATGTGGGGGTCAAAATATTACTATTAAAAAAGTACAAATATATTTCAACAACCAAAAACATATTTATTTATATAAAATTAATGTTTATCTAGTTCAACCTATAAGCTAAACTATAGGTTAAAGTAGGTTACAATGAAAATAGAAACTCAAATGATAGTCTAAAATACATTTTACTAATTTAATAGATGTCTTAAGAAACAATTATTATTTCAGTTAAAAATAAGTAATTTTTATTCTTGGGTATAAAACAAGCAAGGGATTGTATATGACATCACGTTAATACTCAACACTAAACTTAACGACAAAGAATTAACCTGATAAATAAAGAGGTTAATTTCGAAAATTTACCTTTATGATTAATTATTAAAGTATGATATTTTTAATTTTGTAGTAGAAAAATGGAACATAAAGTAGTACTAAAAAAAAACGTAAGGAAATATTAAAATAATATTGAGACCCAACAACTCCACCCAATATTTTCATCTTCTTCTTCCGTTCCTTCTCAGCTTCTTCTTCTATCTAATATCTTTCTATTCTTTTCACTGTCAGTGTCTTCTTTTTCTCCTCGTTTCAGAGAGAAAGAAGCTCATGCCGTACGCAACGGCGTCGTTTTGAGAATTCGAAGCTCTCTGAATCGTTCCACGCTCTCTCTTCAGAAACCGAGGTTCCGTTTTCACTTTATATTTATATTTCTCGGAACATTGTTAATCGAGACTGTGTTACCGTTTGAGGCGTAGGGTTAGGTTTTTCTCGCTCTCACTTTCTTCTGCGCGAAGCTTTTCGGGAATGCATCGGAGCGAACGGTTATCTAGCGCTCCGATCGAGGAATCGCCGGCGGTTTGATGGAATCGGCGCCGTTTGCGTTCCGGAGTTCGCCATTCCATGGAGTCCATGGTTCGGTGCTATAGTTCGCGCGCGCTATTCGGATTTCGTTGCAACCTTCGATTCGCCGTCGTTGTTTTTGAGGTGTGGATTCTGCTACTTCTTCAGGAGTTTACGAATGGCTCTGTTCGTTTTGTTATGTGTTTTTCGGACATTTCTTTTAGTTCAAAGTTGCTCTAGCGTATAGGTCTTAGGATTTTGTGAATAGCATGCTGAACTGTGCTTAGGATCTAATTTTTTGCTGGAGAACGCGAGTAGAGATTTAGATGAGAATTGATGTTTGAACGTTATAAAATATGGTTTTACTGTTTGATGATTTTGTTGTTGTTTGGTGATATTTTTTTTTTCTGTTGTTTTAGAATATTTTCATGATTTGGACGAGTGTTAACGATGTAGTAAAATATAGAAATAAAAAGAGGGATGCAGATTTAAGAATCGGAATGTTTTTCATTTTCTATTTCAAAAACTGGTTTTAAAATGCAACTAAATTAGGTTGCTCAGGCAGCTCTTAGAAGCTGGTGCAAGGCACGAATTAAAGTGTGGAACTGAGGGAGAGGTGAAGAAGATGAAAATAGAAGAAGATTCAAGAATATCTCTCTGCTATTTCTGTATGAGTTTTTAAAACATTTACTTTGGGAACAATTTTCTAAACTTAATAATATTTGTATGAGAAATTGATTGTTGAGTAGTGTGTTATGTCTTAGAAAACAATTTTTACTACAAAGAAGTGAGAAGAGAATCAAAACTTGTCCTTAACAGGTTCATAGTAAGCACCTATTTGCACAAGTCTCTCCATAAAACACAGGAGAATAAGATGAAAAGAAAAAGTGAAATAAGTTTCTATTATGCATAAGCTTTTCTGTAAAGCTCTTTCATATTAGGTTCTTTAAAATCTTATGTTTAATTTGTGCATAAGTTAATTTTAGCTTATGGAAAACTAAATTCTTTTATTCTTATTTTTTTTTTCTTTTGTGAGTGCTTATGGAGAAGTTTATTCAAATAGGCGTTAACTATCATTCAGCTTATGGGTTCAAATTTTGAAGTTTCTTTGTTGATGATATCTTGTGTAACCAGTGTTTTCACATTGTTGTTTTTTACCTAGTCATTCATTGCTTAGAAGCAAAAATTAAGAAGTTTTGATTCATAATGTTTGTTTAAAGCATTGCATGAGAGTGTAGTCTGTATAGTTGCTAAAGTTGGATATCTATTGTTAAATCCTGCTTCAGATTGTATTGATATTGGCATGGTTGGAAGTCTATAATGCAAAGCTCCAAGAACACCAATTTTACCGGGGAGGTTTGGAGGGGAGGAGTGAGAACATTGCCTCACACTCTTGCATACATGACGAGATACTTGAGCAGAGAAAGCGACCTGGTCGCAAGGTGTATTCAGTTACCCCACAGGTTTACAAGCCTGGTCTTTCGAAGCACCTCCAGCTTAAAGGTAGAGCACTACTTGGTATATCAACACCATCAGAGCTTCTAGGTATTGAAAAACAACCTATTAGGATATATCTAAATTATGATGCAGTTGGTCACTCCCCTGACAGGGATTGCCAAAAGATTGGTGATATTGTCAAGGTGAGTGTTTAAAATTATTGAAAAGAATTCAGTGTTGATATTGGTGTTCTCTTTCACATATACTATTGGTACGGTTAATCATAATTTGTTTTTGTGAACAGCTTGGTGAGCCTCCCATGACTTCTCTTCCCGGTTTGCCTTCTTGTAATCCTCTTGCTGATCCTCCAGTCATTGGGGATTGTTGGTATAACTGCACTTCTGAAGATATCTCAGGAGAGGACAAAAAACATCGCCTTCATAAGGTTTGTTGGGATCCTGCTTTGCTTTCCTTTTAATTAGAATTTGTTTTACTTGATTGATAATTAAAAAAAGTGCCTCCTGTTGCCATAAAGAATTAAAGATCTGGATATGTGTGGAGTCCAGAGAATGACCAGATCCACTACGTGGGTCTATAGTAGGCACCCATTACCTTGCAACACAGCTAGAGTCACGTGGCCACAACTCCAACTGTTATGTTGATGCTCCTCTTCATCAGGCCAATGATGTTATGTGATTCTGTGTCATTTTTGGCAGTTTTCTATTCATCGTTGTCATGGTGGTGTTAGCTAGAGCTATACTATAAAGATTGGATAGAGATATTTATCATTGGTAGAAACTTATTGCAGGCATTAGGTCAGACAGCTGACTGGTTTAGGAGGGTATTGTCTGTTGAGCCTGTTAAGGGGAACTTGCGATTAAGTGGATACTCTGCATGTGGACAAGATGGAGGTGTGCAGCTTCCTCGCGCATATGTCGAAGGTATGATTCATTTGCTGGCCTTCTGTTGAAAATGTTGTTCTTGTAAAGCTTGTGGTTAACTGTACGAGAGGATTTATGAAGATGACTCTTTGTTCGCCTTCCCCAGAGGGAGTCCCTGATGCCGACTTGGTTCTCTTGGTGACTACAAGACCTACAACTGGGAATACACTTGCTTGGGCTGTGGCATGTGAGCGGGACCAATGGGGTCGTGCTATAGCCGGTAGATTAAATGTGTTGGTTTAAATGCTGTCTTTATATTTGGGATGCTTTGTAACTGAAAGTGCCTTTTTGTTTGCATGTGTGCAGGACATGTTAATGTTGCTCCTCGTCATTTGACAGCTGAGGCAGAGACTTTGCTATCAGCTACTCTGATACATGAGGTTGTTTAGTTTTGTGTATGGAAAAGATGAGATTGCAAACACGGTTGTCAATGTTGTGGCTTTGTTGATTTTATTTGATGCTTTTCAGGTTATGCATGTTCTTGGTTTTGATCCACATGCCTTTGCTCATTTTAGAGATGAAAGGAAAAGACGCCGTGGCAAGGTATTTGCTGCTTTTATTAGTATTTTTACAATGGAATGGTATATTATAGATTTATAAGCCATTGTTTTTCAAGTATACTTTCGTCCATGTTTAGTGATTTGAATTTTACAATGATTAAATAAATAATGACGGCTTCTACCTTCTTTTGATACAGATAGTTGTTTTTTTGCTCTCATTATTATAGTATACTTTGTTAGTCACGAAGTTTGAAACTAGTAATAGATGAGTTTGTATTGCAGGTGGAGACATGTTTTAGCTCTTTTACACTATTAAATATTAATTTGTATAGAAAATATGTTGAAGAACTTTAATGAATGTGGACTTTAAAGTAGAAGTTTACAAATCTTTTGGCATTTAATCCTATTTTTAGAACATCCTCTGTTTTTCTTTCCGATATGTATGTTAAAACCTTTTTCTCTTTTTAAGCACGCCTGTTCCTTTTGAGCCATTTATTTTGTCACATTTTGGCAACTCATTGTTTCTTGTGTTTGCAGGTTACTGAACGAGTTATGGATGAAAAGATTGGGCGGATGGTAACACGTGTGGTTCTTCCACGTGTTGTCATGCATTCTCGGCATCATTATGTGGTAATTTCTATGGAACATATTCTCTATAATTTCAGTGTCAACTTTTCCTGTATTTACACATGTAATGTGATCTTCACTGGAAGATTCAACTAATGATTGATTAGTGATTTATTGGCAGGCATTTTCAGGAAATTTTACTGGCTTAGAGCTGGAAGATGGTGGAGGACGTGGCACATCAGGTTCTTAATGTCATGTTTTTTTTTTTTTTTTTTTTTTTTTTTTTTTTTTTTTTTTTTTTTTTTTTTTTTTTTTTTTTTTTTTTTTTCTAATTATAAATGTTAACCTTTTCCTCTTGTCCATGTTCTTTCCACTGGAATTATATTACGCTGGCAAACTGTTTTCAATTGCTGAAGCTGGCAAAGCTTGAATTTCATTCAGAACATCTTATTTGTCTATTTAAATTTCCAATCCATCATCCTTCCTCTCCACCTTTTATTTTAAATTTCATTCATACTATCCTGGTGCTTGTGTCCAACCAATATTAGTAGAAAGACTGGTTAATCCCGAGTGGTGCTGTATAACATTTATAAAATTTTGCTCCAGTGATGTGTTCTATGGTTTAAAATTTATATATAATATGCGTATTGAAATGTTGAAATATTTTTGTCCTCTTGATAAAATTATAACAAAACATTAGGTTTTTTATTCTGTTCTTTAATATTTCCCAAAATACACTTAAATAATAAAAACATACGGAAAAACTTTTTCTTAGAAAATACCATGCATGATGTTTCCAACTTATGCAATCAAATTGATCAATCCAAGTTTGATGATTGGCTTGCAGGGTCTCACTGGGAAAAGAGGCTGCTGATGAATGAGATCATGACTGGTTCTGTAGATACAAGATCTGTAGTTTCAAAAATGACACTAGCTCTATTAGAAGACAGTGGATGGTACAAAGCTAATTATAGCATGGCAGACCAACTTGATTGGGGTCGGAACCAGGGTACTGAGTTTGTTACCTCCCCTTGCAATCTATGGAAGGGAGCCTATCGTTGCAACACAACACAATTCTCTGGTTGTACGTATAACAGAGAGGCAGAGGGTTACTGCCCAATTCTAACATACAGCGGAGATCTTCCTCAGTGGGCTCGGTATTTTCCTCAAGCTAATAAAGGTATGTATCTTTCATGTATTCATTTTTAATATTCAAGTGCTAATTTGTGTATGAACTGTTGAGACCTTTCATCTGTTGATAATCATTGCTTGGGACAGATTATTTTTTATTAATGCTAGACTATTAATTAGAACATTATAGTAGAATGAATAAAGGGAAGGTCAGAGTGGGTAAAGGTGGACAATTAATGTTAGGACTTAAGCATAATAGGAGGACTAAACCCAAAAGACTAGTCTATTAGGTGGGAGGACTTCGAAGTTTAAGTACCACATCAAGTAGCTCATTATACTCAACGTGAGACTCGTAACTTTGTTACCCCCTATAAGCTATGAAGCACGGATACTACACGGACACGTAGATATGTGTAATCTACAGAATCTAAGACAGGGGGGGAAAAATCTATATATTACATCACTATGAATTATATAAATTGACAATCAAAATTTTTGTATTTAAAAAACCATCAATGACCAAAGTTAGCCGAACATAACAAAAAATGAATCTAATTCATTTATCTAAAATCCAAAAAGTGAAAAGAAATATGTATAATCTAAATATTCTCGATTATATATAGGATTCTATCTTATCTCTATAATAAGTTTATGAGTTTTTAGAAAATTATTGTATTAGTTCTTTTTAAAATTGTGTTAGAACCGTGTTAGAATTGTCAAAAACCTAAAAAGTTATCTTTTGAATTGAACACTTCACCTATACGTGTCGTATGTGTGTCGTGTCAGTGTCTGATACGTGTCGAACATGAGACACGTCACGTAAAATGGAGTGTCCGAGCTTCATAGCCTATAAGTGTTGATGTCTGTTTCACTCTATGGACACTGACATGGTGGTAGTCCTTTTATCCTTGATATGGCTTCACTCATCTATTAGTATTCAGTTTGTATCTTAATCCAGCCTTTCATAGCTCAACTCTCAATGAAAGCACCGATTGTTAGGACTTAAGCATAAGAGGGGAGCCAAACCCAAAAGACTTAGTCCATTAGGTGGGAGAGCTTCAAGGTTTAAGTGTCATATCATCATGTAGCTCCTCATGCTTAATATGGGAGTTCTATTAGTTAGTGATGTAACAAAAATTATAGTTTAGTTACTGATGTAACATAATTAGTTCATAAAAAGGAGCAGTGGAGTTGTAGCAAGAGGAGGGACTTTAGTTAGAAGTGGAAGGGAAGTGAGAACCGAGGTCTCTCAAATGTCTTAGTGGAGTGCTTAAAGGAATCAATTCTCTAAAGCTACTTACTTATCTTTTGTACTCTATGCTCAATCTATCTTCATTGTAGAGACTTCGTGAGGAAGGATAAATGTCTTGTGTCTTTTACATTTTCTTATATCTGGACACGTTCTTACAGACTGCCAAGCAATTGTTGTAGTTTGTAGACTATTCTAATTCATTTGTAGCTGATGCTTTTTTTATCTTGTTTCACATTGATTTTTTTGTCATTGGTCGATGTTGGTTTTAAATGCTAAATGAAGATATGGTTTTAGTGTAATTGAAATCTCATTGTGCACTGATTTGTGCAGGTGGACAATCCTCATTGGCTGATTATTGCACTTATTTTGTTGCATACTCTGACGGATCATGTACAGACACTAGCAGTGCACGGGCACCTGATAGCATGCTAGGTGAAGTTCGGGGAAGTAACTCTAGGTCAGGTTTCTTCTTTGAAATGATAACATAGTCTATTTTTACGTGCAATTTGTCATGAAACAGCGTGTAGGATTTCTAACTGTTATTCCTTTTCAATGCAGGTGTATGGCCTCATCGTTAGTGCGCACAGGATTTGTACGGGGTTCTCTGACCCAGGGAAATGGTTGTTACCAGCACAGGTGTATCAACAGTTCTTTAGAGGTATAGTTTTTAGTGTTAATACTTTAAAGAAATGAAGTTAAAGATTGGCAGGCAATGCCTTTTTTGATTGATATGGAGATGACATGATGCAATACTATATCCTTAGACAATGAAAGTCTGGCAAAATCATTTAATTATATCAAATTTGAAAGTGTGTAACCAATTGTTGCCGTTGAACTAAGGAATCAAAGTTGAACTACAACAAAACTAACCGGATACTCACGCTGAATAACCTCCACTTTCTCCCTACCACTCCAGGGGCTGATTGGTTGAGCAATGAATGGCAATAATTGAATTTTTCTTGTTCTTTTTAAAACAATGAATTCATACGTTTTGTTCTTTCCTCATTGTTTATTTTATCGTTAGATATTCTAGATTCTGAAAAAAAGTGATTATTTCTGTAATTGAGAACCATATTCGAGTAGACACTTTCTTCCTTAACATTTGAACAGGTTGCAACTGCTGCTTGTATTTTCTTTTGCCTCTTTTTGAATTGATTCGTACATCTCCCTTCTTTTTCCTTTAATGGGAAACCACTGAATGAAGCTCCATATTACATACAGGTTGCTGTGGATGGTGTCTGGAAAGTGTGTCCTCAGGCCGGTGGACCCATTCAGTTCCCTGGCTTTAATGGTCAATATTTACTGGTGTTTTGTTTGTTTACACACTAATGTTACATTTCCAGTAAGCTGAAGGCTTGCTTTTGATTTCCAATAGGTGAATTAATCTGCCCTGCATATCATGAGCTCTGTATCACGGATCCAGTGGTCGTGTCTGGGCAATGTCCCAGTGCATGTAATTTCAATGGAGATTGTGTTGATGGAAGGTGTCACTGCTTTCTTGGATTTCATGGTCATGATTGCAGTAGACGTAAGCCCTCATTTCCTACGCTGTGTCTGAACTCGAGTATTCATTTTACTTTGATTTCTAAAATATTGCCTTCCTTTAGTGGCACAATATTGTTTTTACTTTTTCCTTTTATTTATTATTGTTCTCTTCGCTTATTCCAGGTTCCTGTCCAAGCAATTGCACTGGCAAGGGCGTCTGCCTCACCAGTGGAATATGTGAATGTAAAACTGGCTATACTGGCATTGACTGTTCCACCGGTACATTTCATGTTCTACCCTTGGTAGTTTCTTTTTTAAAATTGTTACAGTAAATAAATCATACTAACCTTATAGCATTAGTTAGAGAATCAGGGATGAGCTTTTGAATAGTATTTACATTGTTAGCCAATATGATTTATATTCGAGTGCTTGAACATATGGACTGTATTGTGGTCCTGTAGGATAATTGGCCCTCGGTTTATGCAATTCATGAAGGCTCCTAGTTTATGTACCCTCCTCCTTCCCCAAATGTTTGAATTGCACTTACATGTTAAACTTAAACAGATTAGTCAATCTTGTTGAACAATATTTCTAGTAGGAAGACCTTTAATTCTTGTCCCTGATATTACATGTAGCTGTTTGTGATGAGCAATGCAGTCTTCATGGTGGAGTTTGTGATAATGGAGTTTGTGAATTCCGATGTTCTGACTATGCGGGATATACTTGCCAGAACAGCTCCAGGCTCCTCTCCAGTCTTTCAATTTGCAGAAATGTGCTTGGGAATGATATTTCCGGACAACATTGTGCACCCAGTGAACCTAGCATACTACAGCAGTTAGAAGAAGTGGTTGTGATGCCCAACTACCATCGATTATTCCCTGGTGGTGCTAGGAAACTATTTAATATATTTGGCAGTACGTACTGTGATGAGGCAGCTAAAAGGCTTGCCTGCTGGGTAAGTTCCATCTTTTCCTGCCAAAATTATTCTTTAGATCCTTCTTTTTCCATTTTGTAATATATTTCATTCTTAGTCATGCTCAATTTTGCTTTTCAATGTAATGTTTATTTTAATTTATCGGTTACTATTTATTTCACACAATCTGAAGCCTTGCATGTGACTTTCCATTCTGATATAACAAGAGCATGAACGGTTTTAAAATAATATGCTGACGTTGGTTATTCCGCTAGCCATGGTAATCCTGATTCTGACTAGTATGCTGATTCTAATATTGTGCCTTTTTAGAATGACTGAAACATTAAACTATAATTCTTGAGTCGGGTAATGCTTGATTACCCGGTTTCTAAAAATTTAGCTGGTTCATTTAGTTGTAATGTTGCTTATTTATCTAAAACTCTTGGTACACTAATTTCCAGATCTCAATCCAGAAGTGTGAGGGGGATGGAGACAACAGGCTACGGGTATGTCATTCTGCATGTCAGGCTTATAATCTAGCTTGTGGAGCTTCACTGGACTGCGGTGACCAAACCCTTTTCAGCAGCGAGGGGGAGGGGGAGGGGCAGTGCACTGGCTCTGGTGAAATGAAATTGTCATGGTTTAATCGACTGAGAAATAGTTTTTCTTTGAGAAATAGTTCCTCAAAAGTAATATCTGTAAGATATAGGCAGCTTTAGCTTCGATTGTTTTCTCTCTTTCGGGAGAGGGGTGCTTGGATTGTAATTTTTACAGGGTCATTGTAGGAGAAATTGGGGGCACGGAACGTCTTAGGTTTAGGGCCTTACTCGTCCAAAATTGTCTAGAAAAATGGGATGAGAAGGTGGAAGATTTGGCTTTCGAAGAGAGCCTCTTGTAGAGAAAATTGAAAGTCTATGGAATTGGATAGGTGATGAAGGAAAGGAAAGGAAGTTGACATTAACTGTCTTTTGGCCGAAGGCCTTCAGAGGAGAGAAAAAAAATTACGCTTCATTTATTTTGGTCTATGTATAGTTACATAATGTTCTTCATCTTACCCTTTAAATATGCTCTTTTGTTTATCCACTTTTTGTTCAGTTCGAGTTTGAAGTATGGTCAAAACTATACTCTTTCGTTCTTCCTTACAATTTTATTCAAAACTTTTGCACAGTGGAATTACTAGGAACATTCTTTATTACATTTCTTAACACACTTAGTTGAATTTTATTAGAAATAATTAAATTAGGTGGGTCTTAAAACTTATTTAATGTTTTTTAATTTTAACTTTCAGTAAAATTTGTCTGTTTTACAGCATGAGGTTGTGTGCTTGAAAAGAATGAGCAGAAAATATTTGTGAAAGTGAGAATAGTGGTATTGGATTCAAATATAGCCATAACTATTAGATAGTAAAACATCTTAATTTTAAGAAAATCAGATGCGTTAGTTTTAGTAATCTATCATTCTATTACATGTTATGTATACAAAAAAGAATTTGTCAAATCAACAATCGATAGTTCAATAACCTTTTAAGAACTAAAATTCAACCCTTAGAATATGCTGCTATTGTTCAATATATAGAGGTGTCAAATATTTATATTGATGTGAAGTATAGGAGAATATCAATAGTTATCAAGTAACTTCTATATTTTTTATTAAAAGAATATTTAAAAAATAATTAAATAGAATAAATTTCTTATCTATATTCATAACAGTTTAATTTTTTTTTATCATTCTTTCATTTATATGTTGAAGAAGAAAAAATTTATAGTTTAAAAAAAAATTTAAGAAATTTCGTAGTCTTTTAAGGTCTTTTTTATTAAAATAAAATATAAACTATAAGCTCTCCTTTTGAATACTTAGCATAAAAACAAAAGAATAATACACTTTTGTAGTCAAGATTTATTGATAATATTTGTGTGCTCAGTAAAAAAAACAAAAGTATTTTGTTTGTTTAAATTACGTATACTATATTTTGTTTTTACCCATACTAATCGTAAATTACATATATGTTAACTGTGTAGAATATTATACAATTAATTGTATTTTTTATGAGTATTAACACAATTAATGATATAAACTGGAGTTATAGAAAATGAAAACTGATGATTAAACAATTAATTAACATTTAATTAGCATAAACCAAGAAAAGTACATAATAATTCTAAACCCGCCTTCACCAACACTTATTATATCTCACATCGTAATCTTTTTTCTTCCTGATCTAATAACATGTGTTGGTGTGCACTGATTTTTACGAGTGGGAAATTATTAATTTATTATATTAAAAAGTGAGTGTGGGACTATTAAGGGCAAAAAGCAATAACATAATCAGATGAAGAACACGTGCGAGTGCTGGAAGTATCATCATAAGCGTAACTGTACGCCGTTGGACACGCATTCTTGAAAATCTCCGAATAATGTGTCGGCGAACACGTTTGCGGCGTCGCGTGCTCGCCGGTGCAGCAAAACTCCGACGTATTAAAAGCGGCGCACGCGCTCTTGCACGCCACCACCGCGCCGCCGCCGTCTCTCACTTGCAACTCCTCTGGACACACGGCGTTCAAGTCCGCCGCGCATCCCGCGTACCGGCAGTCACCGGTTCCTCCAGTTGCTAGCACGCCGATGCCTACATTGTAACCGTCCACGAGACTCACGTCGTAGAAGTCCTTGTCGCCGTTACCGGCGGATCCGATGGTGAACTCCGCCAGAGTCGCCGGCGGAACGCCTCCTCCGGTGCACCTCAGTCCACCGGCGCAGTCTCCGGTGGCGCACGTTCCGATGCCGGAACCGTCGAAGCTGCAGCCGGTCCTTGCCCAGAGCCTGCCGGACCAGCCGGACGGTGCGGTGACCTGAACCTCCGTACCTGGTTCTAGTGGGAAACCGCCGTCGCCGAGAGTGACGCCGTTGCCGGAAAGTGTCCCCGGCCAAACTGTGAAACTGCAACGGTTTTGGAGGGTAAACACTGCGGCATATGCTTCATTACCTGAAAAAAAAATATATATATATATATATATATATATATATATATATATATATGGATTAATTATTTCACAACTGAAATATGACAAAAAATAATAATTTGTTTTTCAAATGAAAAATATTTTAAGAATGAGATTAGTTAGATTTATTTACATTTAAGTTTGCTGTATATATTATAATTTATTTTGGTTATATTTAAATTCAGAAAAATATAACTTTTACTATATCTATTATTAAATAAAAAATTCCATTAAATGACAAATACGATTCAAGATTATTGTTTGAGAATGTAGTCTCAAAACGTCCAAATTTAAAACTAAAATTAAATATTAAATGCAATTAGCACTTGACTAAGGCCTTTAGTTTTGATTATAAGAATTTACTTCAATCATTAACAAAATAAGTAAAATTTATCACACATTAACAAGTTTGGTTCAGATAAGTGAACTAAAGTTTTGAAATCAAAATTTTATGCATTATGGTATATATGAAAGTATTAACACATGCATTGAGAATGCGAAGCAAGAGGATCGTTGTTTACCTAATAAGAAGAGGAGCAAGTGGATAATTGCAAAGGCCTTTGAGTTTGGGTTTAGGGCCATCATTTTCATGGAGAAAACAAGTAGAAAGCAAAGGAAAATGGTTGAAAATACAAGAAAAAGTGTTGAACTGATAATGGAAAATAGAGATGCATGAAAGTGAATTTATATTTAGAAACCCTCTTCTTGTAGTTGAAGTAGTTGTTAGTAACTATTATTTAAGAATTTGGCACACTCTTTCTGTCACAAATTTAATATAGTGGGTTATCTTGTCATGACTCGTGCCAGCTCAAGTACTTGCTGCTTTATATGCATTTATCACTCACTACTTGCCATAATTAGATAACTGCACCAATGAAAGCTTATAAATTCTTTTTTTTAGTTTTTTTTTTCTGAATAACCTTATATATTTTAATTTTATAATTTTGACATAGACTAAAAGCATACAACTCGTAGATTTTTTATTTAAACTAATATAACTTAAACTTTCAACTATAAATATGCAACATAAGTCTATAAACACATTGAATATATAAATATAACCTATAAAAAACATCTTTGCAGTAATTATATTATCTTCAAGCTTAAATATTATTTATACGTATAAATATAATGCTCACCGGGTGTGAAAAATGGTTATTGTGAGAGATAAGATGCTTAATAAAGCAGATTTATCTCTTGCGCATATTATTTTTTTTTCTTAATTTTTTAGTGCATTTAATTCTTTTGTTTTTTGGATTTTTTTCCTACAACAAAGTATTGTGTTTATAGTGATGGTTTTTTTTTTTTTTTTTTTTTTTTTTTTTTTTTTTTTTTTTTTTTTTTTTTTTTTTTTTTTTTTTTTTTTTTTTTTTTTTTTTTTTTTTTTTTTT
>Ga0209489_100910_pt1 | contig 59136 bp, 38 predicted proteins | sample SiratrowhiteBW_FD_187527 | JGI IMG/M metagenome (GOLD analysis project Ga0209489, IMG submission 187527) | Root nodule microbial communities of legume samples collected from California, USA - Siratro white BW (SPAdes) (version 2) | ecosystem: Host-associated > Plants > Roots > Nodule | place... | reverse complement strand
TATATATATATATATATATATATTATAAGCATGATTAGTATACGCTAAAAAAGTTCATGTTTTATTGGTGGAAGCTATGAAACTTTGAGTCAGATTGAATGCTAAAAGACTTTCCTCCTCTTAAAGACTACAATATTAAAGTGTTTTTTTTTTCTCTTCAAAAAATGTAGATACATTTTTTCCGTAGTAGTGGAAGACTTAGAGAAACTTAGAACTCCTCTTTCAAGAAAGGTGTTTTTGGAGAAGATTTCTTAAAAAAATCTCTTCTTATTTTAAAAGAAAAAGAAAACAATTAAATTTGCATAGTCAAATTCAAGTTCAATATCAAAGTGAGTATTTATAAGAGACAAAAGATTCTATATATAGATGGGAAAGTTGTCTTGCACTTCAGGATTCAAGAGATGAGAGACTTGTCTACTTCCAGTCATTATAAACACTTCACTTAAATGCAATGTTTGATGGCTATGTGATGTTGAATGATTGCTGTGTATGAACTCCTCAATTATGGTTGACTTCCCTTATTAGGAGGTTTGAAGGTTTACTTGAATTTTAGGATTTTAAGCACACAATCAAGCCCTAATTAATGTTTAATGGTAGCCCACTTATGCTTATACTATTTTACAAAGGAAAAACTATGCATATATATGCATCTATGTTTTTTACAAGGCTTAAGAAAAAGAAAAAGAAGTTCTAATATTTTACTCTTCAAATAAGTAAAGTCTTATTGTGTTCATCTTCTTCTTTCATCCTCTTAGTCATAGGTGTGATGGTTGGATGACCCTCATCACAGGATGTAGGTTAAAAAGGAGTATCTCATTTTACGTAATGATTAGAGTGAGCGATTAAATAAAAGTACATGTGAAAAACAATGGAAACCATTACTAGAAATACAACACTTAGTACATAAAAACAAATATAAAATAATTAAACTTATATTGGAACTTCAAGTAAGGGGCTAGTTATCAAAGTTTTTGGCATAGTGAGGATGGACTTGACTTATACTTATTGAAATGTCACTAATTTGTTATTCTATCATTATGGCCAATTGTTGTTGCATAATCTTTACTTGTCCTCTAAGTTTGCAATCCTTTCATGTGCTAAACGAGCTCTTTCAATTGTTGCATCAATCTTTTTGTTTTCTTGTTAGACTTACTACTGAAGTTATTCATTTTCAGTCAACTAGTCACTATGATTAGTGGTGCAAGCTAATAATAAGGGCTGGTGAGGGAAGAAAGTTATGAACCTAAAACAAGAAAGTGCTATCAAAGTGACGATAAAAAAAATAGAAAAAAAAGTTGACAGGTGTATAAAATAAAAAGGAGAGTGCAAGTAACAAGACTGCTGGGATAGTGGAATGAGTCGGGGCTTCTTTTAAAGAACATGGTGTCTACATAGAAAAGAAAACATGAGAGCTTCTTCCTGTACCTCCATAGGTTCTTCTTCCACCTCCATACCTTTTTAATTTTCTCAAATTGCCCATTTGAAAAGACTCATATTCCTTTGTGAAGGTTATTGTATATATTTTGACTTCCGAAACAACCTATTTCGGAATGTAAAACTTGATTTCTAGAACAATCCATTCCGAAAACCAAATTTCATGTTTCGAAATAGGTTGTTCTGGAAAGCATAATTTGACTTCTAGATCCGAAAATAGCTTCTAGAATGGGTCATTTCAGAAGTCAAATAATACTTCTCCATAATGTTTCCGAAATGGCCTATTCTGGAAGTTGTTTCCAGATCTACAAACAACTTTTGGAATGACCCGTTCTAAAAAACATTTTTCACCAACAAAAAGACTTTCAGAATGGTCTATTTCAAAAGTTGTTTTCAGATAAAAAAATCAACTTTCCAAATAGGTCATTCTAAAAGAATTTTCATTTGAATAAAAAACTCCCCCAACAAGTCATGCACATCACCGTTTCCCCTTCCCCTTTTTCTTCCATTAACAATAACACACAATAATAACGGATGATGGTGGCAGGATCTATAGAGATGTGTTTTAACCTAGGATTATAGAGGTGGAAGTGAAAGAAGAGGGATATATGGAGATGTATTACAGAAGAGTAAAACAGTCAGACCATTCTTTAATAAAAGGGAGTGTGAAAAAAATCAAAAGATACGGAGGTGTTGGAAGAAGCTATGGAGGTGCAGAAAGAAGCTCTCGAGAACGCCCCTCAAATCCAAATTGGGTTGTGGTCTCTGCAAATAGCAAACAAATGAGAAATATTTCTTTTCTGATGTGCCTATTTGAATATTGATGAGTTTATATATCATATAAAATTATTTTGAAGAAAAAAATGTAATTTTTCTCGTTATATTTTTATGTTCTTACATTTTGGTTTGATGGTTATTTCACGGAATTTCTAATAACTATATTACTTATATATTTGTAAGGAATTTTTTAATAACTTCTAAGGTTATTCTGGTAAATTCCTTTTGATCGATACAGTGACAGTTGGTAACAAAATCTATAATTTTGAAGATAACATGAATAAGGTGATAAAATAATATATATATATATATATATATATATATATATATATATAAGATAACAGAAAATATAATTTATTTTATGTTTACATTATATAAAATCGAAAAATAATGAAAAGTATATAAATATGTATATATTGTTGATGAACTTTTGAAATATAAAAATTATCTAATAATGTAAAAATTTCCTGTGTAGTGAGTCTAACTGTTTGTTATTATAAGGATAAAGACAATTTACCAACATATTTGTTATTCATCTATTAAAAAAATAAAACGAGAGAATAATAACTTTATATTAAAAACTTAACTCTCAGATTATTTTTATAATATTTTGAAAAAATAACTTTTGTCAAAATCAAAAAGTTAAAATAAACATTACGTCATCATATATATAATGTTTTGGTGCTAACAAATCAACTAGAAATTACAATAATAAAGAAATTAAAATATATTTTTTTCTTAAATGTATAACAATATTTATTAATAATTAATAAATCAGTAAAAATAACAATAAAATCTATAATCAAATTTGTTATTTTTTTGTCAATAATATATGAATAAAAAATCACAATATTATATACATATACACTACAAGAAAAAATTTACTGATTAATTTTTAACTACTAAATAAAATAGTTACTAATTGATATGAAAATAATTACAAAATTATATATGATTTGTTATTGTTTTTTTTAGTAAATTTCTCAAACAAAGTTTTGTAAATCATTTTAATAGTGTTATTATAAGATCGTCCTTGAGTGACATCTACGGAAGTTTGTAGCAAAATCTATAATTTTCATAACATGCTGAAGAATGAAGATGATCCAACAAGAGAAGGCTGAACTAACTTATGAGTCAAAGCAATAAAGCTTGGGAATTATGGTTATGGTGAAATCTTGGAAGCCCAACTTTGTGACCTAAGACTTTGAGATCTTCTTGCACTTGTGATCTGAATTGATTGTAAGTAAAGGGCTTGTACTTTGAGCTTTGAATCACAACTTCTTCACCAGGGAATACAAAGTAGCACAGTGAAATCCTCTCTTTATGCTTGTTCATGCTCACTCGGTGTGTCACACTCTTGTATCTGTCATTGCTTATTGCCTAAACCAAACCAAAACGCGACCATGTTATATTATGTTTTTGTATGGACCTATGTTAGTTGTTAATAACTATAAAAGCATAAAATAAGCAAGAACACGGACCTGCATCATGTCTCCAAGGTTGACAATCAAAGTGTCGGGAATGGGTTTTACATTGAGCCATTGATGATGTTTGAGCAGTTGAAGTCCTCCAACTTCGTCACCTTGGTTGAGTATGGACAGGACTGAGCTATCTGTATGAGCCTCCATGCCCAAACCAACGTTTGTATCAAGGCAATTGGGATACCGATACACACGCACCATTCCACTCTTTTCTGCTAAGTATTCCTTTGAGCTTTCTATATTCAACTCAAGGTTCTTCGCCATAGCTTCGAATAATCTTGTGCCAATTCTCGACAAATGCTTTTCGTACTCCATTAGCAGAACTCTTGCAAACCAAACACATACATCTTGTTGGTTAACTCTCACCACAATTCATAAAAAACATAATTCACCTAGAAAACTTTTCAATCATGTAAAGAACCTGTCGAATTGGGTGACCTAAATTATTGAAAGTAATTCACTTTAAAAAGATTAATATAAAATATCGATCATATCTCAAGAGATCTCACAATGAACTTTCTCATCCAAAAGTCCAAACAAATTCCATCAAACAGATTAGTTTAATAAAAGAATTATAACCTAAGTCAAATCAAATTAATTTTTGTATGTATTTAAACTAAAATATTAATCACGTTTAAGAAAATATTATAATGAAATTTTAAAAAATATATTAAAACAAAATATATATATATATATATATATATATATATATATATATATATTAATTTATGCATGACATATATTTAAAATTCAAATTAATTTAATTCATATAAAATAATTTTCATTTAGAATTATATTTTTTTTATATTTTTAAGACTAATTAAATCGTTAATCCATGAATACGATGTATTCAGATCATACACAAATTTATTAGACAAAATTATATATTTTGCCGCCTCATCCAACAACTGCGACTTCCTTCCATCATTGATGAATATGTTTTAATCAAACTTTGAATTCTTCAACCCAATGATAATTTTTTGGAAATGAAAGTCCAAATAATTTATTTATTTATGTTAACTCTGTAAATTTATAGAATAATTATCTAGTAAAAATTACTAAATTAAACCTCTAAGAATATTCAATTCTATTTATATTTGTAAATAGTTATATGATATAAATTATGATAATACTAGTGCAAATTTAACTAAATTTGTTATGCTAAAATGTTATTAATAGAGCAGGATTTGTGATCCTTACAACTCAATTTGTCCCTAATTTTAACTAAGGTAATAACAATTTTATGACATTTCTAAATATATATATATATATATTTAAATGTAGGATGACTATGCTTGATGATGTTGAAATAATTAGTTTTTGACTTGTTGCCTATGTTGGATGATAATCAAGTAATTAATTTATATGAATTATGTGAAGAAATATATAATATATATAACAAGATTCAACCTTATCCTATCTTTTTAATATAGCTAATAAAAAAAAAAGTGAATCACCTAATCAATTGGCCTCTCTCCTCTAATTGTTTGCCTCTCATAATTTATGACCTGTGGACCAATTAGATTTTTCAACATGTCTTCTTCAATCACCTACTTCTCCCTACACATGCCGTCGCTACGATATTTGTGACTAAGGACGTTCAGGCACAAAAATATTAAATATCTTTTTGGCTGTTCTTAACCAAACTTAAAATTTTACTATGGTAATATGTTTGTTTTCAACATACATTACTGAAAAAGAGCTTCATAATTATAATTAAAAAAAAAAAACACGAAATGCAAGTAAGGAATTAGGTTCAATTGCAACATAGTAAGGTATGTCTCTTGAATTTGTTTATGTTTTTCCTAATTTTGATGGTCAAGGAAATTATACGTTGAACATGACCAACAAATCTGATAATCGTCCTCCACGAAATTACACAATCCAATTGGTCGAAGCACCCGTTCATGCAGTCCATCAAGTGTCACAATCTCCAAAAGGTGACGGGTACCCCACAACCAAAACCGTGATCCCTATCTTTTTTCTTTCCATACCGAATTGTATTTTAATAATATCTCCATATTATAACAATAAATTTAGAATATTTAATCTAAAATCTTTTAGAATCTCAATGGTTTGTGATTAAAGCATATTATAAAAACAAAGTATATGTGGCTTCTTTTAATTTACGGATAATAAAAGAGAAGATTATATGTAAAAGATTTAAAATGAATTTTTTGAAGGCACATGCATAGAGCACAGAACACAAGACAGAAACTTCAAAAGATAGACCCGAGGGCCTGCCAGAAAGAAACAAAAACCAATAAACTGAGGGAAACAAAAGGTGTAGAAAAACATGGAAGAAGACAAATGATAATAATGCAAGTTGTTGGCGATATTGTTCTAACCTTACGGACTGGAGTGTGGGAAGTTGAGGGTTGAAGTGGGAGAGTTGACTCAACGGCACATCAAACCCTTCAACCCAATTCATGTTTTGGGGGCTTCTTGTTAGGGTTCTTCCTGATGGTGTTAAGGCAGGGGTGCCCCAAAAGTATGTCACAGGGCTCCCACTGCATGCACCTTCTTTCGCCTCAAAGGACAGAGAGAACAGTTCCTTCGCTACCTCTTGAAGCTCCTTCAAAAGGGTCAACGGAACACCATGGTTGATCACACGGAACAAACCCCAGTTCTTGCATGCTTCTTCCAACTTGTCATGGTGCAAGCACTCGAGATCTATGATGGGCACAGGATCCGGATCCTGAAACTCTTCATCCGGGTCGGAGTTAGGTGGTGGTGGTGGTTGTTGCTGCTGGTCTAGGTGGCGGAGAACGGGAGGATAGGACTCTAAGTTGTTCATGCTGCTGTTGTTGTTGGAAAGCTTGGATATACTATGTGGTGTGGTGTTGTTTAATAGTAAGGTTGAGAAATGAAAATTTGTGAATGCATGCTGTGATTCAAACAGTGGATCCATGAGCTTGTGACTATATATATAGAGCTTTCAAAATGGCTGATTAATATGTATATATATTAATAAAATAATGTTGTTTTAAGTTTTAAAAAATTATAATTACTTTTTAATGAAACAAACGGACCAAAAATTATTCAATAGGTCAAAAATATTATGGTCTAATATATTTGGGACTGTTTGAGTCAATCTATCCAAGTAGATTCCTTTTTTCTCACCTTTACCTGTGTATGCACTCAAATCATGCAATATGACAGAGGGCCATGATAGAGAAATGATAGTAGTGCCTCATTGTTTTAATCTATATTTTATTGTATTGTTGAAAAAGTGGTAGTGTGCCAATGAAATATTCAGGTTTCGAACATAAAATGCCTTCCACTATTCTCAAAAACCAATTATCGTATACATTGGTGGGAAATTAGTGTATTGTTAAAACATTGAAAAAGTTGTGATTGAATTAATATGAAGAAAACAAAATGGAAATGAGAAATGATGAAGGGTGTTTTGTTTGGAGTAGAAAAACTTATGTGATTCTAGAGGATTCTGCAAGGATTGGTTAGGGGACCAAAACTACGTGCAAATTGACTAGTGTCCATGAGACCCCTCTGTGCAAAGGTCCAAACAAAAGGGGAGTTGTCCAATTCTGGGACCACTGTATTCCAAAGGGATGGTAAACACATGACCAAATCAGATGCTATATCATGTGTATGTATCACCACCGACCCATGTGTTTCGATATATATCACTCCAACATCCACCTTCTTAGTTAAGATGCATTATGCATACCACTTTTCAAAATAATTTTCACTAAATATTGTTCATGGAAACAAAGTGCATATGCAGACATGTAACGTGTCACTACTTGAAGATAAAGTGAGATAAGATTTGTGAAGTAATGTTTTATATTTGGATCTAGTTTTAATCAACTATGAACAGTACATCAAAATTAACTTATGTATATACTACCTGTCTATCCAATCCAAAGATGTAACATGCAATTGTTAGTGGGACCTTTTACACGTAACATCTACATTGCTCTTCTGACCCTTCTTCTCTTCCAAGGAGTTCAAAATTCGAAAGGGATGGCGAAGAAATAAACAAATCAGATGCTATATATCATGTCAATGCCGCCCCATGTCATGTGTTTGGACATGCATGCACCTTCTTACATGGATACTTTCCAGAACAAGTTTCTGCCAAATTTCCTCTTCAAAAGGTTGGGTGAGTTCACGTTTGATGACCCAAGTTACAGCCAAAAATGCTTGGCAGGGTACTACTGCATGCCATTAATGTTGTTTGTCTGTTTAATAACTCGGTGCTTTTTCTGTTTTTGACTTTTATCTCTGTAAAAAGTACACATGCTTTTTCTTTTTTATGTCAGAAACAAGGTTAAAAGTTGGTAAAACTAACCCTGATTGGTCCCAGTCCAATTGAGATCAAAGACTCAATTGTGATGTTCCATGCACTATTGGGTCTGTGCATACTTATGTATATGAAGTGGGTTTGCTATCCGAATTATACACTGAGTTACTATTATTAATATTTTTAATATTGTTCTAAAATATGAATTTTGCCTTAATTCTTTTGTTTAGAACTTTTTTTTTTTTCTAAACGATGATGTTTGGTCTTTGACTCCTGAGTGGTTGCACTGTTGGTGCACTTTTTGGTCTGATCCATTCTGGTATATATGGGGTCTGTTTGGTGTTCCATTGAATCATTGTTCCTGGGGAACCTAGAGTTGGCTATGTTTTATTGCTTCTACTGTTTGTTCTGGGTAAGAGGGGACAATGAAAAGGTGTTTGTTTATACAGTTACCATTGAAAATGACAAAAGATACCACCCAACGCGTGAATCGATTGATAAGAGTTATTTTAGTTTGGTCATTAGTTCTAAATACAAGTTTTATATACATAATTTTGTTAACTATTCAGATAAAGAACTTGATCATTAAAATGGTTTTATGTTTGAATTATATTGTCTTCCTTAAAGAACATACAATCTATAAAAAAAAAAAAAGTGCAAAGTCGGTTGCATTAATTAATGCACATTTGTTGATAGATGAAGTTGAACTTAAGTTGAAAATTGGAAAAATAAGAAAATATAAAATCTTAAATATACAATAAACTAACAAAATTTTGTAGAAATTCTCAATTTAAAATAGTTAAATTTATAAGTAACTTGAAATTTAATTAGAACTTATAAAAAATGGTTTTTTATGTGCTTCATACTTGTGAACGCTTATAATTATTAACAATGACGAGATGATCATCTATCTATTTCAACTTTTTGGGTGATGACTTTTTTTTTCTCAAGTGGCAAGAAAGGAATAGGTGAATAAATATCTATGGGAAGAGTATTTTTTTTTTTTCAGGTTCTTGTACTTAATTTATTCTGGTTTTAAAGGAATAGGCGAACAAATCTCTTTGGGAAGAGTATTTCTTTTTTCAGTTCTTTGTACTTAATTTTATTCTGGTTGTACATAAGAATTTTGACTAATTAAATGTATGAGTATAATATTCACAATCTAAAATAAAAAATATATTATAATTCAATCACAGATCGTATGCTTTTTATGATATTAATAGGAGAAGTTAATCAACATTTCTAATAAATTTTATAAAAAAAAATTAATTAAATTTAACTATTTGGTAAATTTGGATATTTGAATGGAGTTTCTATTAAAAATTATTTTATTAAGTAATTAAAATGATTATATTTTTTAATTAAGTTTCCGTTGTTAAGTTACTTTGTATCATATGGTTATTTATGTGTTTCCACCTAAAATTAAAAAAAATGAATTAATTAAATTTTAATTCTCTTTTAAATTTAAGTATTTTTAATTAAATTTTTACTAAAAAGATTTGTTTTATTAAATATTCAAAATCTTTATATTTCTCAAATTTAATTTTTATGACCATTTGATTTCACAATGTTAAGCAACTTTACGAACAAAAAATGAAATTTTAAAATTTTAATTACTTTTATCAAACGTCATTGTTTCGTGTTTCTATATTATTGATTTTATTTTTTTAAATATTTAATTTATAAAATTAAACGATGTCATTTTCAAAAATAATTAGAGTTCCAAAATTTAATTTTTTATATGGTCAAAATTGGCGGGGTTTTAAAATATAAAAATTTTGGATATTTAATAGAATAAAAATAGTTATTTAATAGAAACTTTATTAAAAATACTCAAATTATTCAATAGTCTTAAATTAATGAAAGTGTTTTTTATTTTTCATATAAAGATACCTAAATACTAGCAATGTAAACTAACAGTCGTATATATCACTCGAAGTTAAATAATAAAGACTTAAGTGAAATATATATTTATAAAAAAAAAAAAAAAAAAAAAAATAAATAAAATAAAAAATTATAAAAAAAAAAAAAAAGTAGATACAAAATAGAATAAATAATTTGAATAAAAATACTCAAACTTATATAAGAATCTTCAGACTTTATTAAGACAAAGATAATACATAATTTTATAACAGATATAGTAATCTTACTCGGTCTGAAGAAAATTGTTTTGAATGAAAAAGTACATGCTATAATAAAAAGATGCGGAAAGCATTAAAGCAAGGGAAGGTTTGCCAGCTTGTTCTGCAGCCTTGAGGGATGACACTAACTAATCACTTGTTGAATATATTCTTTCCACTTATTGCAGAAAACAGAATAAATTGAAAGCAGCTTGAAGTTAGAGACAAGATGAAGTAAATGCAACCTTATTCTAATCAGACAATATCAGGATAGTTATATTCACTGTTCCATGCCCAGGAATGATGGTACTATGGATGTAAAAGGCATAACAATGTGTTGGAAAGATGTACCCCAAATTTTGGAATATGTTCCTCTAGCTGTGCCTTTGCCTTGCCTGTCACATTTAACCTTCACCTATCATTTCATATTCATATTCATATTCATACACATGCACATTGATTTAGGTTTCACATTATGAAGGACACGCCACTCAAACCACATGCCACTTATTTAACTTCTACTTTTTTCTGTTGTTGAAAGGAGAAAAATAGATGGAAGAAATGTAGAAAATTTTCTACTTCGACATATTAGCAAATACTTTTACTTTGAGATGAATATATTAGTTTCGAAGGGACGTGGAAGGGGAAGGTGAATACCGCATATTTAGGTATCCAATCACATTGAGTAAAAATAATAAAGTTGAGCAATATATAAGAAAAAAGACTTAAAAAAACCCACAAACCCAATGTTTTAAGGTTTTGGATTAAAGGTGATGTCATTCTCTTATATGAGTTTGGCTTAGTTCTCATTTTTTTGAGATATATTCGCGTACATTTTGACCCTTGTATCCCACAAACCCAATGTCTTAAGGTTTTGGGTTAAAGGTCCAAGTGTCAGTCTAAGTTGAGAAATTAGAAAGTTGAGAAAAATGAAAAAGTTGAGCAACGTATAAGAAAGAAGACCCTTGTATCCCACAAACCCAATGTCTTAAGGTTTTGGATTAAAGGTCCAAGTGTCAGTCTAAGTTGAGAAATGAGAAAGTTGAGAAAAATGAAAAAGTTGAGCAACATATAAGAAAGAAGATCCACAAACCCAATGCCTTAAGATTTAAATTAAAGGTGGTGTCATTATCTTATGTGAATTTGGTTCAGATTATCCAACAACATAAGAACAAACGAATAGAGAAATTGTGATTAGGTAAGATTAGCTGACTTTATAATAATATTTATAATAAAATTTAGTCCTTGTATGAAGATCAACAAAAATTTCTCCATGGGTGAATATCAATAATTGTATGAAAATCAATAAAATTTACTCCTTGGGTGAATATCAACAAAAGATGTGTAAGTAGGAGGACTTCAAGAGAAAAAAAAAAAAAAACAGTTCAAACAACTTGTGGTGTTTTATGAGATTTTAATTGTATCAGAAAATGTAAAAAGTGTAAAAGAAAGGAAGTGAACATAATAAAGAGCACGAAATAAGAAAATGGTCAAATTTAATAAATTTAGTAAAAAAAAAATATACCTGATCAAATTATTATGTTAAGCAGTGTAATGTTTCAAAGCCAACTCACGTTATTGAGAATGTATGATAGCATGGAATTAATTGGATTACAAAGACCAAATATGACAAACCATGTTATGCATAGTTGATAACTACTGCTCAACAAATTGGAATTCAATATCAACTACTTTTCTCCCTTCATTTAAATTCGTTTCAATAATTCTTGTACCTGTTTAGATAGGTGCAAATTTTGGAGTTTTGCCAATAAATTTAAATAGGTAAGTTTGGGTTTAGTGTTTTTATTTAATATTTCATAAGCATAGGGAAAAAGTCTATAAAAGTGAGACAGAAAACTGAAATTCCAAACCAGTCCCATTGTTCATGGGTTATATTAGATTGATTTAAGTATAATGGGCCACGTTTTTGTTAAAGCATGTCGTTTCTATATGACTTTGGGGTGTATGGTGTGTTTGGGAGAAATAATTATGGGTATACCTTGTATTCTGTACCCTTTTATAATAAATTTCTATGTGATGTTAAAAAGATATTTAATTGGTTTTTAAAACAAAAACTTACATTATCTGTTTGTTTACTTTAGTTCTCTTAACGATCGATTTGGTTTAAATTTGATCCAATTCAACGCAAAACAATTTAGATTGATTTTTTTACAATGTTACTTTTACTTTCTAAAGAAAGTATTCAACAGATGATAAATTTTTTTATATAATTAAAAATAAATAAAAATGTTTTAACATTTAAAATATCTCTTCTACAAGTCAACAGATATTGTTTCTCCAGATCAAATCCACATTATATTTAATTTTTTCTTTTTGGAACTTTGACTGTTTGGTTTTTGTCCTGTTTTGTTTCTGAATAACTTTTGTTCAGTTTTAATTGAAATGGATCGGTTTAAAACTCATCTACAAAAACTTTGCAAGTTGGTTAAAAATCACACATAAAAAAGTTTCTTATAATTTGTAAGAAAAAGTTTCACTTTCTAAAATAGAAAAAATAATAATAAAGGGTTTCTCTTTTTATTCCTAAAATAATGAGATAAAAAGACCTAAAAGATATTCAGATCAATTACTCTAGCAAAAAGGAGAATACAAAACATCTTCAACATAGGCACAGTACTTTGAATATCACTGAAGGACAAAGCAGGAGGAAGAACTTGAAAAGATTGACCAACTAAATATAATATGAACCATATTAGATATTAATAATTTACATAACAAAATGAGATATTAATATATAATAGATCAACGGATCAATAATTTAATAATGGGAAAAATGAACAGGGATTGCCTTAATAAATAAATTTACCGAATAGATAATATGTTATGATTCTAAATAAGTCAAAGATTGATGTTCATTGGAATTCATGTAATATAAAATTTGTTAAGGTGGTTGTTAAATTTAATTCTATAAATTATTATTTGTAACTATTTTTTATATATATTTTGTGACTTATTTTACCTTTATTAATACAATCTATTTTATTATTTATAAAAATGCCTATAATAAATTATAATTTTCCTCAAATGTTATGTAATTATAACATTACAAAAGTTGATAAAAAATATTTATTTTAATAATTATTATAATTTTTTATATTTTAATTATATTTTTTATTATAATAGAAATATTAATATATATTAATAATAGTAAAGTAATATTATAATAAGTAAATTTATAGAATATTCAAATGGTCTAGGTTATAAAAATATTTATATCTCAGTAAAAGTAAAATAACATTATAATAATATTTAGAATATCATAAATATTAAAATTGCAACACATTTATATCATTACTCTTACTGAGAGTATATGAATGCATGCGCCTTCAAAAAAATTCATTTTAAATATTTTCACATATAATGTTCAATTTTATTATCATGATTATTATTAAATTGAAAGAAGGGTATATATATTTTGTGTACACAAGAATTTTCGTGCAGATAATCCTTATTATCCTCCATGAGAAATCATGTGAAGACATTTGTCAATAACAAGAGGTGGCAATGCCACCTTATGCTCTAACTAAATCCAAACTTCATCTGAAAACAAAACCAACATGGCCACATGTATGGAACTTTCTTAGACTTATTTCATTTTCTGCCCCATATCGAAATCATGTGATGCACATCTACTAAGCTTATATGTGTATACATTTACACACAAAATCCAGTGAAACCCATTTGAGGTTGAGACCTAACAAACATTCATGGCTTGGTTAAGAAACCTCTCCACCAAGTTTTCCACCATGATGAAAGCATCCTCATCAACTCTAACACCCAAAAACACACACCCATTTTCATTCACTTTCCTCTCCCACTTCAGCACCAACCCGGTTGAGGAAAAGCCTGGTGTTAAGCCCATTGTTGAGTATTCGGGTCTGGAACCAACAAGGGCCCATGAGAAACCACGTGTGGTGGTGCTGGGCTCAGGGTGGGCTGGGTGCAGGCTCCTGAAGGGGTTGGACCCCAGTGTGTATGACATAGTTTGTGTTTCACCTCGCAACCACATGGTGTTCACCCCCCTATTGGCCTCAACTTGTGTTGGAACTCTTGAGTTTAGATCTGTTGCCGAACCCATTGGAAGGATCCAACCAGCTATTTCTAGAGAGCCCGGTTCTTATTTCTTCCTAGCCAATTGTACTCACATTGATGCACACAACCATATGGTGTGTATGTCTGTGTTAACTAATTTTTTTTGTTCTTGTTACAAGTGTTTCCTACCACTCAAGTTTTGTCCATTTTCTAAGTTATGTGTATATTACTCAGTTAAACCTATCTTTCCACAAACTTCAACTTCTTTACAAGTCATTCTAAAACAGAAAAAAAAAATCAGTTTGTTCCTAAATTAAAATTAACTTATGTTTTAGCTAATTTATAGAGTCTTTCTCATATATAACTTCTTTAAATTCTTAATTTTACCTTGAGAATATGCTCATTTGTAAAATTTTCTTATATAATTTATACAAATTTTTAGTTATGGAGAAATTCATTTAGTTTTTATTTTTATTTTTATTTTTTATTTTTCTCTCCAAAAAGTACTTCTAGGAAAACTTGTTGAAGCAAACCTTTATGCTTAATTTTTTTTTTTTTTGTATTTGAAAAAAAAAAATTGACCTTCTAAATAGAAGAAATAATTTTAGAAAAATAGCTTTGTGAGGAAGAGGGTGTTAACAAAAGTGGAGAGAAATAGTAACGTGACACTCCAGCATTTGTCACATGTTATCATTTATTTACTTTTACGAATTACAAATGGATTTCTTTTGAAAATGTGATTACTAAAATGATTTTTTTTTTTTTTTTCAATTTGAAGACTAAAAATATAATTAAGCGTATGATTTAATGATAATTATTGTTGGATTCATGATGTTTCAAAAAGTTGTGATTGGTTGGACTTGAAAGATTGGTATCATAAGAGTGTGGCTTAGTTAAAGAGAGTTTGATATTTGGTTTTGAAGGTGCACTGTGAGACCGTAACTGAAGGAGTAGAGACAATAGCTCCCTGGAAATTCACAATCTCATATGATAAGCTAGTAATTGCATTGGGATCACAGCCTTCCACTTTTGGAATTCAAGGAGTCAAAGAACATGCCTTTTTTCTTAGAGAAGTTCACCATGCACAGGAAATTCGTAGGAAGCTCCTCCTGAACTTGATGCTATCTGATGTTCCAGGTCAGTTAAACAGTAGTGTTACTGTGTGAGGAAAATATTGAGCCATCATAATTTTTCTATTATTGTTATTTTTTGCCTTGTCAACATAAAAAAGTTACATTGTCAATAGTGTGACAGTGTATGATCGGATAACAATGTAAAAGTAATTTTCATACATGATTTGCCCTTTTTTTTTGTTGTTGTTGTGCATTACTTTTGTGCTTTGTTTTTAAGCAGGGATTTCGGAAGAGGAGAAACAAAGGCTTTTGCACTGTGTGGTTGTGGGGGGTGGTCCTACTGGAGTTGAGTTCAGTGGTGAGCTTAGTGATTTTATCACGAGAGATGTTCGTCAAAGATATGTCCATGTCAAAGATTACATTCGTGTCACCTTAATTGAGGTATGCTAAGCACCATCAAATATGTGATATGTGAACTTATGGAAGCCAAAATTTTCTTCTAAGGTAGTTTATTTTGTTAACCAATTCATGCATGCATGCTTGTTAGGCAAATGAGATATTGTCTTCCTTCGATGACCGGCTCAGGCGATATGCTACCAAGCAATTGACAAAGGTGAATTACATTTTGATGAAAAATCATTTCATTTTGAGTGTTGTTTGAATCTTCATTTTAATGTATCTCATTCATGATCATTGTAGTCCTGTATGAACTGGTTTAGAAGCTAAGCAAGTTGTTATACTTTTCTGTATTAGTTTCATTATATTTTGTCAATGTTGTAGTCTCTCTCAGTCAGGAGTTCGTCTTGTTCGTGGCATTGTGAAAGATGTTAAAGCTCATAAGATTGTCCTTAGTGATGGTTCTGAGGTTCCGTATGGGTTACTGGTATGGTCCACTGGTGTTGGTCCATTGCCTATAATTCAATCTTTGGATCTCCCAAAAGCTCCTGGAGGAAGGTTAGTCATGTTACTCAATATTGTTGCTTTCATTTCCTGTGACAACCTAGGAAGAGTTACAAATTAGAAGGTGATTTGAGGATAGATATAGTTTTTTATGCCATATATAAGGAAAGCTTCTGATTGATTTTGTTTCATAGGATTGGTGTTGATGAGTGGCTTCGTGTTCCTTCGGTACACGATGTGTTCTCAATAGGTGACTGCAGTGGATTTGTTGAAAGTACTGGAAGACAAACACTTCCTGCACTAGCTCAAGTAAGTGATATTGGGTTCAGTGGCTTATGTTGTACACTTCTTCATTCCTTAAACTCTTTCAATTTTGTATGATATGATACATTTCTTAGGGAATTTGATTCTTTTATTCTCCATTGTAATGATTGTTCATCAGTGAAGTAGGGTTGCTAGTTTCATCTTTTACAAAAGGCATGTTGTTGGCCATTTGACACATTGCCATTTGCATTCCACAGGTGGCAGAGAGGCAAGGTAAATATTTAGCAGCTCTGTTAAACAAAATTGGTAAAGCAGGTGCAGGCCATGCAAATAGTGCAAAAGATATAGAATTTGGGGATCCATTTGTTTACAAGCACCTTGGAAGCATGGCTAGTATTGGTAGATACAAGGCCCTTGTTGACCTTAGACAGGGCAAGGTAATGTTTATCATTCCTGTGACATTGTTTCTGGTGCTTCAGAAGCTTAGGGTGTCTCACTTACTATGGCTCTTGCAGGAGGCAAAAGGGTTGGCTCTGGCAGGATTTCTTAGTTTTTTTATTTGGCGTTCTGCGTATATCACCCGCGTTGTTAGCTGGAGGAACCGATTCTATGTATTTGTCAACTGGATTACAACTGTTGTATTTGGCCGTGATATAAGCAGACTATGAAGATCATGTGGTAATCACTTTGATCATGATTAAGAGTTGTTCCCCAAGGTTTTATGTAATTAAGAAGGAACTGGCTTGAAGGACAAGGCAATGAAACTAACATCTTGAAACCAATGCAGCTTATTTTGTCCACACTTATTTTTTCTCTTGTAGCTTCCCATCAATCGGAAATGTAGCCATCTTAAGTCCTTTTGTACATACAGAAAACCAAGAAATCAATTTTCATGTTCATGAAATGTGTGGTCACATTAATATCATTTCGGTCACCTAAGTGTTCTGATCTCTTTTCTATCAGTAGATTATTGAAATGGAAAAATTAATTTTTCACAGATCATTCTTGCAATTGGTACTAGTACCTACAAGTGAAAATGACATATTGAGTTCTTGGTTGAAGTATTGGAATAACACTTAAAGTATGGAATAGATCTCTTCCCTTACACTTGTACGGAATAGTAACTTACATGGCAACATTTTAAGCATTCAGTAGAAGTACTGCTCGAATACAAGTTAAAATAACTTTTTTAAGAGTTTTTTGTATTATAAATGTTGAAAAAAGTTTACAGAAGTTCCTTTAATTTTGTATCCAAATATACTCTTATGAAAAGAGTCAAACAGAGATTAACTACCATTATATTTATTCAAATCGTACAACAAATCTTACAGTTGGTTAGAACATTCACAAAACATTATTTAGATATTATACAAGTAATCATGCAATTTCAGCTTATCGCTCTGCATATTTATTATTGTTCTTCACAAATCAAAATAGCTTGAAGAATGATAAGTATGAAGTTTTCTGACTTCCTAGACAGTGTTGCATATGGACCCCAATGACATCCAAATACATGCTACTCCTACCATGTAAATCAACCACCTTACCCTTTGATTTGGTTGAAGTGAAATATTTCCCTACTTCATCACCAAATGGACCATACTGTCCTCCACTAGTATGGAATTTGAGTGACTTTATGATTGTAGGTTATTCATTAGCAGTGATTGAACCATAATAGCCAGATATGCAAGTCACAATCTCATTTGGGTTCTCCAGTTTCATCTAAAACCACAATAGGCATGAGTTAGACTAAGAATGCAAAGTCTAGTTAATTTTGGTGCTAGCAAATTATGCATGATCCAAAATAAGGAAGGAGAGAATCTTGAAATAAGCCACTCCTACCATGAAAACCAACAACCTTCCGTTCTCAGCTTTGTTGCGAAATAAGTTCCGTGTGCATCTCCAAATGGACCATAGGATTTTTAGGTGGTGTGAAAAGTCAGTGACCTTATAACATCAGGCCCCATGTACATCGGATGAGTAGCCAGATACATCTGCTAGGACTTCATATGCAGAATCAGAGATTATATGCAACATGATGCACAACAAATGATAAAATAAAAAATAAAAATATGTAGAAAACAAAAAAAAAATACAAAAAGAAAGTATTGAATTATGTTTTAATAATTTTTAAAAATATTTTGTAAATATCATCTGATACCGCATACTTAGACGATAGTATTATATAAAAAACAAGGCTAATTTCCAAATCCAGATTTCTTTTGATAGAATTTATCATACACAAACTTAAAACTTTGAATAGATTTACTTAGATAAACCGTTTTTCAAACTTAATTTTTGCAATTGTTCTCCCTCTTAAATTAACACAAATGACAATAACTTGTAAAGTAAAAGATATAAGGAGAGAGAAGAAATAGATGCTATTTTATATTGGTTCCATTGACACAATAGTTGTAGATTGAGTTTCACTTCCATTTGACAGACTAATGTTACGAAGTACAATCGAGTATTATTTGGGATTGTAGTCATTCCTAACTAAGCCATTGAGTATTGCTTGGTATTTTAGTCATTCATTACATTGTTTGGGATCGTAGTCACTCTTGGTTGGCCTATTGAGGATTCTTTCGAATTGCACCCTTTCCTCGATTATCCCGTTTAGTATTATTTTGGATTGCAATCACTCTTGACTAACCTTGTACGAGTCTTTTTTTTAACCTATCCACTTCTAGCTAAACAAGTATACTTTGTATGCAACCCACTCCTAACTAAATGAGTATTCTTTACCAAACAACCACTCCTACTTAACAATAGACATTTTGCAAGGAATGATCAACAAATCACTGGTTTTACAAACTAGGGAGGGATTATGTATTTCAACGATTACAAGGTTTATGAGTTTTCTCCTACTTTAATAGATACACATAGTGTTTTCTATGAAGTTCTTTCGAGGAACAGAAAACCTAAGCATCAGCACAGTGCAATGTCATCTATTTTGTTCTTCTTCTTGATGAATGACTTTAAGTAGACTCTGAAGAAGCTCACTTGAATGTCTTTTTAGTCTCTGGCGAGCTTGATGTGGATGATGCATTAAATACATTTCATTTAACTTTAATTACTCTTGTTCTTTACATTAAATCTTAGATAGCTAGCAATACTTATTTCCTGGGTAGCATAGACCTTTGGACCAAAATATGATAAAAGTGCAACGGTAATGGAGCTTCGAGTTCTAAAATTGACAATACCTCAATGTAGTGATTAGCCCTAGCGATATTATCTCAACGGACTTGAAAGTAAGTTGAAAGTTGAGTTGCATCCCTTTGAAGAATGATTATCGAACTATTGAGAAATACCGAGTGAAAATCTACAGAAGATTCTCCAACCCTTAAGTTTGTTAGTGAGAAGTAGAAAAGTTTAAAATGTATTAGTATATAAGTAAAGAAGGATAAAATTAAGTGAGTACTTCTTGGAAAACCAAGTATATATTTATAGGTTTTGGGCATAGGTTAAGATATCCTAAGGTAGTTGAGATTAGTTAGCTATTAAGTGTTTTCTATTCGATGAGTTACAACCAAATTTGTTATGCATATATGAGTTACTCAAATTGTCAATATACTATGCCAAAATGGATAAATATCTCCTAATATTGTGGAATAGAGTAGTACACAAGTCCCACAAACTCAACATTCATAAATGAGGTGCAAGTGAACCAATTTAATGAATGAAGGAGTTTTAATATTGATCTGAGTTTAGTTTAAGTAACTATTTGAGATTGCATTTTCATAATCATTTTAAAGTTTGAAGCTTTGCAAACTTATCAATAATTAAAAATATTAAATTATCTATAATAGAAAATAAATAATTATATTAATTAGAAATATTAAAATATTTATATTATTATAAAAAATTAAATACTTAAATTAATATAAAATATAAAAATGTGTATATTTTAAAATTTTAATTTAAAATGAAAAAATTAAAAATAAAGCAAAATAGATTTTAAAAGAAAATTAACTGAGAAACCTTTGGGATAATTAGAAATCAATTCGTAGTTTATTTTTGTTGATAAATAAATTGGAACATAGATTATTTGTCTATATAAAAGGAGAAAATAGTATATTCTAAAAGAGTCCAATATATTTATTTATCATGGTAATATTTTTAAACACACATTAAAATAATAATAAAAAATAATAAATCGTAAAATTTTAAGGAAGGTATGCTTTGATGTTTGGAAGCCCTCCTTAATTTGATTGAGGAGCAGAACTAGGCGCTCTACTTGCTTTCACTCGAAGAAGAGGATGGTTTCTCTTCCCATAGTCCAATATGAAGAAAAGATCATCGAAACCGTTGAGCGGAACCCTGTTGTGGTTGTTATCGGAGAGACCGGCTCCGGCAAGAGCACTCAACTCTCTCAGATGCTTAACCGCCGCAACTACGGCAAAATCGCCGTCACTCAGCCACGTCGAGTTGCCGCCGTCTCCGTCGCCAGGTAACACCTCTTCAATTTCCAACTAATTTCGTCCACTCCTCCACTGCATTTCCTTTTCTCACCAATACGTCGTCGTTTAACTTCCACAGACGAGTCGCACAAGAGCTCGGCGTTCAGCTCGGCGAGGAAGTAGGTTACGCCATTCGATTCGAGGATAGGACTTCTCACAACACGCGCATAAAGTAACCGCGTTCTCGTTTTGTATTACTCTATTGACTTGACTTGGTTTTGTTTTCAATTGGTTTCTGATTGTCATTGATTTGATATAATTAAGGTATCTTACTGATGGAGTCCTGCTACGTGAAAGTCTGGCAGATCCTGTGTTGCGTGAGTATTCTGTTATCATATTGGATGAGGCGCATGAACGGAGTTTAAACACGTAAGATTGGATACTGTGTGCTGTTCTCCCGTGTTAGGTTTATAATTGTTGTGTATGAAGTTTTTGGTGATTGGTGTGCTTATTGTCAGGGATATATTGATGGGTCTGATGAAACGCTTGGTTAAAGTTCGTTCCTCTGATCTCAAAGTCTTGATTACGTCTGCGACTCTTGATGGCGATAAAGTATCCAAGTTCTTTGCTGATTGTCCGGTATTGAACATCCCGGGAAAGTTGTATCCAGTTGAGATTCTTTATAGCAGTGAGCGTCCCTCGAACTATCTCGAGTCTTCGCTGAAAACAGCTCTTGGTGCGACATGAAATTTTAACCTAGTCTGCATATCAATTTAAATGCTTGCTTGTGCGTGTGAATAAGTTTGTCATAACATCATGTAGTTAGTAAAAGATTCTGTCAATATGTTAAATGTTTGCTTTGCTCATTGCACTTTGATAAAAGCTTGTATGGAGCATGTCTATTTGCCATCGTTATGGTAACATTTCTTTGAAACTTGTATTGGTTTTTAAAAGAGAATGGTCTTGTTAAGGTCGTTGCATGCAAGAACATAGGCTGATAAGGACGGTGGGATGCATTTTAAATCTCAATTGTGTAATCTACGTTCATGTTGATGTAAATAGTCTCCAGCACTTCCTTCTGCTCCCTTCTGATTGAAGGACTTGTAATTTGTAAGTAGAAATTCAGGAAATGTTGTAATATTGGTTTTGCAGATATACATATTCGTCAACCTGAAGGGGATGTTTTAATATTCATGACTGGACAGGTAAACATTTTTGTTATGTGGTATTTACTCTGTACTTTTCTTTTCCAGAATGTAAATCTTAGTGCATATTTTGGATCAAATTTTTTTATTCTAACTTATTTAGGGGAAATAATCCCTTTTATTTTTTGAATTTCACTGAGAGATTCCATTTGCGTGTGTGTAAGCATTTGTTTTCTAGAATTAACTTGTACACCCCATAGTTTCTGGTATGATGCAATAATTGAAAATATTTCAATGATCTTCATGTAGGATGACATAGAGAAGTTGGTATCTAAGTTAGAAGATAAGGTTCGTGCTCTTGAGGAAGGTTCCTGCATGGATGCTATAATCCTTCCCCTACATGGTTCTTTACCCCCTGAATTGCAGGTAAGTAATTTTTGTTTGTAAAATCTGCTTGGCATGAGTTACTCAGTCTAAATTCCAAATACAATCAAATTTCTATAAATTAATGTGATGAGGCATGACTGATACTTCAGATAAAAGCTGCAGTAATAGTGAGAATATTTGGAAAAGAGTTACAATTTCATTCCTATACCTATTTGTTAGTTTTCTTTTTAGTTTTATGAATGTCAAACTTGACTGATTTGCATTTGAAGAATTTTGCTGGCTTAAGTGTGAAACTGCCTTGAGATTATCTATTGTTGGAGATCCACGTTGATTAGAGATATGATCAAAATATAGTATATAAATGGGAGACAATCCACATCTTGCAAGCAGATTTTGTGGGGTTGAATTAGGTCTTGACTGAAATTTTAAGATGATATTATAGTTTATTATATCGATTATTGTTGGGTCTACCAGTCCATATGCTATTGAGTCGTTATTGAATCATCCATAGATATTTAATACTATAACTAGTTTTGTGGGAGTGATGTAGCCTCTAACTCAAATTATAAGATTTGTCTTAGTTCTTTCCTCTTTTAACTTGTTACTTAAGTTGTTTGCTTCTTAACAAATGCCAAATCATATTTCTTCGCATACAATTAACACTCATATAATTGTTTCTTTTCTTTTTGGGAAAAACCTTAAATATACAGCAATTGATGTTTAAGATATTTTGTCCCTGAAAATAAAGTTTGAGGCATTGTAATTCTTTTTGGTTCATTTGATAATCATGCATGTAGCCAACTTCACTTATTGGTATAAGCCTATTGTTATTATTGTTGTTGTTGAAACTCATGCATGTCTTTTATAATTGTACAGGTGCGTGTATTTAGTCCTCCCCCTCCAAATTGTAGGCGAATTATTGTTGCAACAAATATTGCTGAAACTTCCTTGACTGTAGATGGTGTAGTGTAAGGATAATTAACTTGATTAAATACTATTGTTTTGCGATTGAAGCTTTACTCTAGCATTTCCAGGCGTCTAGTTATACATCATCACAGATAAATTATTGTGTTGTTCTTGTTGTTGCTAATTGTTATTATTACTTACTATTATACTACGATATTTTTTTATTTTTTTTTTCATTCTGTAGCCTACATATTTCAATCTTAACCAGATACGAAATCACAAGTGTTTTGAAAACCATAACTCCCAGTAATCTGTTTATTGAATAAGTACTGAAGTTCATGATTAAACTATTTCTGTAAAAGCATTGTCAATATTGTGTAATATTCCACTCAAGAACTGAGACAAGTCAAATAAAAAAACCTTGTAATTTGAATTGACTCCTACTGATTTGTAAGTGTTTTTCAGTCATTTTCTCCTTTACATCAAGCACATAAACTTGTCTTCTCACAGTTTAAATTTTATGAATTTTAGGTATGTTATTGACTCTGGGTATGTGAAGCAAAGGCAGTACAATCCATCTAGTGGCATGTATTCTCTTGATGTTGTTCAAATTAGCAAGTATGCAGTTAATAGTTTGGTACTCTTTGTGGCTTCATAAATTTTTAAATACCCAATCCATAAGCTTCATAAATTTTCAAACTGTGCAGAGTGCAAGCTAACCAGCGTGCAGGCCGAGCTGGACGAACATGTCCTGGGAAATGCTACCGACTATATCCCTCCCGTGTTTACAATGATGAGTTTTTGGATGTTACAGTTCCAGAAATTCAGAGATCTTCCCTCGCTGGCAGTGTTCTTTACTTGAAGTCATTGGACCTCCCAGACATTGACATTCTAAAATTTGACTTTCTGGATCCTCCATCATGTAACATACGATCTACCTACTGACACATTGTCTCCTTGCAGCATTGAGTAACTAAACTTGATTCTCATCGATAATACTGGGAATCTTTTTTTGTCATCTCAAACATTTTAATTCTATTTTTCTTTATATTTTTGGGGGTTGGGGGTCAGTCCTTATATTAGTTTCTTGTAGTTTTAAATGTTATTTTTCTCCTTGACTAGCAACTATTAAGTTAATGAGTTTTACTCAAGTTTACTTTTTTAGTGATTGGATAACTGGGTTTTCTGCAGTTGAGTCCTTACAAGATGCCTTAAAGCAGTTATATCTGATTGATGCTATAGATGAAAATGGTGCAATTACAAGTTTTGGACAGAAAATGGCTGGTACTTGATTATTTCTTTACATTTTAATGTTCAATTCTAAACCTGTATGCAGAAATAACTCTTGTTATATTGTTATCTTGATCAAGATTTTCTTAAGGACCTTCACCATACCATATTTTTTGTGTACTTTTTCGTAGAAGATTCTTTCTGCTAGATTTGACAATGAAAGTGGTGCTTAGGGTTGAGCATAAAATTTATTCTTCTTACCCGTTCATTTTCCTAATCAGATATATATGGAAGAGTACTTCTCTTGATTCGCTGAGTTGTTTCTTGATTCTTTGCAGAGCTTCCATTAGAACCATCATTAGCAAGAACTTTAATGGAGGCAAACGATTATGGTTGCTTATCTGAGGCTTTGACTGTTGCTGCCATGTTATCAGCCGAGACTACATTGCTACCTGTGCAGAGGTGGAATAGTCTGAACTCTGAATTTATTTATGTATACACACAGACACACACATGCAGTGATAGAGTAGGATTCTAGCATCCTGGCGTTTTCAATCATACTGAAAAGGACAATGTTTTTCAATTAACCCCATTCTTATAAAATATTTTAAAATTCCCCTAGTGAATATTACTACTACCAGTCTACAAAACAAATGAAAAAAAAATCAGGGATGTAGGATGATTTGTATCTTGGTTTTCTCGAGGCTTATACATTTAAACATCAACAAGGACTGTAACTGAGCAGTAATAACATTCCTTTAATATGCAGAAAGACTGAGAAAAAGAGGAAACACTCAATATCTGACCTTGCTGATGGTTCTGGATTGGGTGATCATATTCAATTGCTACAGATATACCAATGCTGGGATCAAACTAATTTTGACATTGGATGGTGCAAAGATAACGGCTTGCAGGTACCTGTTTGCGTTCTAGTAATGTCAAGAATAACATAAATTTGGGACTGAGCTTTTTCATATAAAGTGACAACTACGTGTGGATCTTTTGTATTTCTCTAATGCATAATATATATGATGATTCTGGAATTAACTTATTTCTTGATGATACTGCATCTTTGCATTTTTCTTTCCATGATAGTTATCTAAAATTTCTAGTCTTCAAAATAGAGCCATTCTAAAATATTAAGTGATAGCTCCATGTGGATCTTTTGTATTTTTTAATGCATAGTATATGTGATTATTCTGGAATTAACTGGTTGAAGGTGCGAGGGATGTTGTTTGTCAAAGATGTCCGTAAGCAGTTATCCCAGATAATGCAGAAAATATCAAAGGGTTAGTGTTCCACATTCTTGAAGAATTTACCTTTGAAGTGGATAATAATATACGGTCAGATACAGTGATAATGTCACTTGCAAAATGAACCATATTTGAAATTTAGCACATTCATATCCTCTTTAATCCTTTTAATTGTTCTTTTCCTTTTGCCTCGACTTCATCCTTATTGTGTCGATATGATAGTTTTTGTTGCTTTTAGAATGCTGAAATAATAGTCTTAAATATTGAGTGAAGAAAAGAGATAAAAGAAAATGAAACACTAAATTGTTATTAACCGAGATGTATTACAATGTATTAATATGTTTGATATATTCATAAATCCTAGGGTGTTAACCCTTTTAACTTACAAACTATTTAACCAGATGTCAGAAGGCAGCAAGAGACAATAGTTTGTTGAAGTCATATAGGAGACCATGAATTTGCCCAAATTACTCAAACACAAAGCCATCAATATATCTAAGAGTGATGTTACCCTAGAGATTTTGGCAAATGCTAGAAAGGCGTGGAGTATCATTGGTGTACACCAATTAGACTTGTTCCCAAGCTCCAACACATGTCTCATGGCCTCGAAATATTTGCTTCAAGGAAGGATGAAGAGTTGACTTCAAAACACTACATACTTGAGCATCAACTTTGGACCAATGATCTTTTTCATCAATGGAGGTTGTTGTTTGGGTAAAATGGTTAACGTAATCTTGTCCTTTAAGCCAAAGCTTGATATCAGATGTCATAATTACTACCATCTAACTTGTTAGTGGAGAGTTGGACTTTGACATGATGTAAAGATAACAAATTTAGATTGACCAGCACCCAAAGTCACTGTGGTCATGTGGAGGAGAGAGAATAACTACAGTTGGAGAGAGAAAACTTGTCCACAACAGCAAGGAGGGGAGATGTAAAACGATCTCCAATCACAAAGCCAAGACCATATCATGAATGAAGACAATGAGGAGAGTTCGACGTTGGTGGTTGTTGTCAGAAAAGTGACTGTATGTGCCACCACATGTAGTGGTTGGTGGTGAGGGAAGATGGGCCACGCAAGAGAAAAAAGGCACATGAGGGCATGTCATTGATCTGTTTGGCGTGCAATCAGCGGTGTTGAGTTCATCTTGGCAGTATGAAACTAGTGGTTGTGTTGTGCAATCGAAAATGGTGATGGTGGTGGCAACAAAGGAAAAGAGAACATGTAGTTAGAAAAAAATACCCAACGAAAGGGTAGGTAGAAATTGGAATTAGACACGATTTCCGAAAAAATTTACACATTTACACCAATAAACAATTGGTTCACCAAGAAGGCACGAATTGAAGGATTAGGCTATAGATACCATGTAGAGGGAAATGATATACATTTATGTTACATAATCCTCTTGTTTATCAATTAGCACAACTGAGAAACATATATACATATAAAGTATTACGTCAGGATGGTCCTAAGCCCATAATACATTTAACACATTCAATTATTGGGTGTATCTACTTGATAGTGTATGTTGACGATATTGTTCTTATATGTACGGATTGTTGTGGCATTTCATAGATGAAAAACACTTTGTCATCATTTTGAGACAGAAGATTGTGGTAGACTTAGATACTTCTTGGGGATTGAGATGTAAAACAATCCAACCATGGAATTGTTATTTTCATGAGGAAGTATGCATTGAATATTTCCAAACCCATTGCACACGTATGGATCCCATTCCTAGATGAGTAAGAGGGACTCATTTTCAAATCCTGAGAGATACACGAGCCTAGTTGGATAACTGAACTACCTCATAGTTACTCATCTTGATGTTTCCTTTGTAGTCAATGTGTCTGTCAATTTCTCAATTCTCCGTGTGTAGGATATTAGAATGCAATCATCCATGTTCTATGGTACATTAAAAGGAAAGGACCCTAGGAAAAGATATATTATGTTGATATAACAATCATACTTGAGTTATGTGATACTCATATGCATATTGGGCAAACTCACCTATTGACAAGAGATCCACCTTCGGTTATTGTGTCCTTATGAGTAACGACTTGATCTCTTGAAAAAACAAGAAGCAAAATGTAGTGCCAAGATTTGGTGCATAAGCAAGTACAACTCGATGACTTTTGCTTCTTGTTAGCTTATTAGGCTCAAACAATTGTTTAAAGAACCGAGACTTGGGAAGTTACACAGATTACTCTTATTTGTATACAAGACAAATAGTATTAATTATAATAAATTATTTTATTATAATTTTTCAATTTAGTTTTGATATATTGTTAGTGAATTACATGTTAATTCAGTAGTAGTCACCAGTTGAAATGTAATTTAAAAGTAATTAATATAAAATTTAAAATGGTTAATTATATGACAATTTGCAATTGGGTGACAAGATAACTTTTTTACATTGTTAATATATAATAATTAAATCCTTCAAATGTTTTCTTATAAAAAAATTTTATTTTAAATTTTTAATCTTAGTTTTATTTCAAGTTTTAATCGACATTGTATTCATTTAATAAATAAGGAATGAATGTCTATTTAAAAACAAATACGGCGAATGTCTATTTAAAAACTAGAGAGAAGACAAGTATTTGGGAAAACTTTGGGAGAGTAAATAGCAATTTCTTCTAATTTAAATAGGGATGGCATAACGAATAGCACAACTCGTTTAGGCTGAACCCGCCATGTTTAGGCGGGTTATAAATCTTGGTCCACTTTGCCCACTTGTCAATTTTATTTTCTTTTATAATTATGTTATTTATTTATATATATATATGTATGTAAGTATATCATGTTGTGTATGTTGTTTCCTTCCCACTTTACATATAGCTTTTTTTCACTATCACAATAGGACCTCCGGATGTAAAGGCTAATGGGAAAAGAAAAGAGTTCAGACAAGATTATCGAAATTTGAGGAAGGCTTTATGTGTGGGCTATGCAAATCAGCTGGCTGAAAGAAAGATGCATCACAATGGTTATCGAACTCTGGGTTTCCAAGGTCAAGTAGTCCAGGTAAGACAAGTTTATATTCACTACTGCACGCCACCGTTTGCAGCACTTTTACTTCACTTTCTGTTAATATAAATAGTTTTCCTTAAATCTATACACTTATACTTTGAAGTCCATATTTATTGATGATGGAACTTACAGAAATGTCACAGTGAAAACAGAAGTCTGTGTAATGTGAATTTGTAGATACTAGCTAGTATTTAATTTCAACTGAATTCTGTTTGTAGATACATTAATTACCTGAATCTTCTTCTAGGTGCATCCGTCATCTGTATTGAGTCTTGATGACCTGGGAAAGTTCCCAGACTACGTTGTGTACCATGAACTAATTGCAACGCCACGGCCATACATGAGAAATGTATGTGCTGTTGAGATGAGATGGGTTGTACCCATTATTAACAAGCTCAAGACCCTGGATGTGTACAAATTAAGGTAAACTATCACAGCATTTTAAACCTTTTGGAAAATTTGGCAGATGAGTACATTTTTTTCTCTCTTTATTTTTTTATTTTTTATTTTTTATTTTTTGCGGGGGGAGGGGGAGGGGAGCGTTGTTATAATTGATGGCTCTAATTCCTTTATCTGTAGCAGTGGTGGTATTCATCGTGTTGAGGAGGAACCTGAGAAAAATCTTCCAGATTTACCCAAGAAGGATGTTGAGGTTGCCAGTATTGCTGATGACCGTGAAAGTAGAATCCAAGCTGCTAGAGAACGATTTCTTGCTCGTAAAGGCAAAAAATGAGCCTTAAAGGATGGAGACTCCAAACACACTGCAGAGATGATCTTTATCTTGTCAGGCATTTTTTTAGAGGGGTGCAGCTGACAAGATTACCTGAAAGGATGCAATTGTCTAGATGAGCTGACGCTTTTGAGTTTTCCACGTTGTCACCAATTTTGTGCTATGATGTTATGTCAGCTTCATTGTTCGCAAACATTAGAACGTCATCAGAAGGTTTAGCACGAGCCTGGGATTGGTCTCATGCCGTTCGGATAAGTTGATTAAGCGCGGCTGAATGTATATGTATTGTTTATGGTCTTGGTTTGAAATATACCCAGACTGGAGAAAGGAAAAAGCATGAGGAAGGAAAGAGGAGACAGAAAGTAGCAAGTCCCATGACAAGTAAATGTTAATTAAACAGTTGAGGGGTTTTGAAATACAATCGTGGTTACAGACATCACACTGAGATAATTACCTTTCAGTGGCTCATTGCCTGAGAGTTCAATTACATTTTTGTTTGATATTGAGCCTATTTAGATTGAGATAACGCCTAGCTGAGATTGCATTTGAAGATAAACTTACATTATAGTAGTTATGTATATGAAACAAGATCGATCCTTCTATATTAGGGTGTTGGTTCTCTACCCGATGATCAATTAAAGCTGTCTGGACATCACCTACAGACCGGTTTGATTGCCTTCTAAAATGGCCTATTCTCAGGTGTTATAAGATCTATAATTTTGTACATCTTTTGTCATGTTTAATAACATAGCCATAGCTTAAGCAAAGCCAACATGTAACGTCAAATAAGTTTAGCGGTGGCGCTATACGTCATTTGCAAGTACGTCTACACTCTAAATTATAGTTTGAGATCTGGGGTGGACATTTGCTCTTACTAAGAATTTTGTTTCCTTCACTTTTCTACGATTATACTGCGATACGGCCACTTGTACTGAACGGAGTAAGACGGTCTCGCGTAGAAAGATTCACATTATGCAAAACTTGGGTAGGTAGAAGCAGTAGAGACTGATGATGAGATAAAAATATAGTTTATCAAGTTAGGTATAGATAATACAGGTGAGTTTTAAATATATGTAACTTTATCAATTTATTAAATCTCTGTTAATTTACCGTTCAAAAATTCTATTGACGTTGTATATTTGTAATTCTTTTTTTTTTTAATAATAAACAAGAGTTATTCTTTGATAAATTTCAATTGAGAGTTCTTGTTATTGTGGAACATAAGAACTATAATATTTAAATAGTCATGATTAAAAAGTTAATACATGATTATTTTTAATGCAGTTGTATATCTAATTTTAATGCGAGTTATCAAATTGATTTGAAATCTTATTATAAATTGTAAGATACATAATAAAAAAAATGATATTTTTAAGCAATAATAAAAAAAATATGATATTTCTAAGTAAAAATAAATAACGAGGAGAGAAAAAAATAAAAATATCACTTATGAAATTAAAATTAACTCCTTAAAGTATTCAACCTATAACACATGTGATAAAAACAAATTTCTACTTTTTATATATAAATCCTATATTTTAATTTTATACACCCATTCATTATCTCTAAAATCAATGTTATTTAGTTTATCTTCTTTTTTGGTATGATATTCTCTTGCAGCTCATTTTCACTCTTTTCCTCTACTCCCCAAACCATGTCTAACTTAAAATTTTTGGACCTATTAAACAGACAAAACTTTATAAATATAATAACATTTATTGTTAACTTAATTGTATAAATTTTAAAATTTAAAGGAGTATCTCTCTATTTTTTCTTGTTTAGGAATCTATTTTTAAAAGTAAAATATTCACATATATCATCTATGAAACATAATTTGGTAGAGAAAAATCTTCTTTTTCTGTAATTTATTTACGTCTCCTTTAATATTATATAAATATACAAGATCATAAATATCTCTTTTCTCTTCTCTAACTTGTCTCATTTCAAATTGAATATTACAATTAACAGAAACAAAAACATTTAATCACATTTCTCTCAAGTTGAACATTATACCTAACAAAAACAAGAACATTTATTTTTTGCTGTTTTAAGTTATTTCTTCTTTTATTATACAATTATGTTCCAAATTCTTTTACTTTTAGCGACATTACAAGTGAGACTTAAAACTTTAAGATTGTGTGAAATTATGCTTTTCATTAAATCATGAAAACTAATTAAAAGTTATATTAGGTTGCTGTTAGAAAAAATATATATTAATTAATATAACTCATTTAAAATATATTTATGGACTTGTGAATGATTCCCAAGAACTTTAAGTTTTATTAAATGAGTAGATGTCTTACACTAAAACAAGAAGTGCTAAATAGTTTTACTTAAAAGGATAGAGTTTATAGACTGTGTGAGGATAAAGTGTGAAATACAGTGAGTTCCAATAACTTTAAATGGATAGGATATGTCTTAATACTAAAAATGATAATAAGAAAAAATTATGAATATTTGATTTAAGAAGGATAACAAAAAATTAAATAATGATTAATTTTTTTTCAATAAAAGACGACCTTTTTTCTTATTGTATATCAAGAATTGATTATTTTCGGTATTAAACCATCACAAAATATTAAAATCTGTGACAAAACACTAACTTGTGATTTTTTTTAATCACTACGAGATTAACTGTCCCACAATTTTAAAAAACACAGTTGATAACAGTTCATTGTTTGTTGAAATATAAAAGCAATGTACTCTCTTACCTTTCAATTTTTCTCCTCTACAAACACACCTAATGTTCTTGTTTTTCACTTTTTATTTTCACCTATTTCACATACATTGAACGAAATATACAGAGAAATAGACAGAGAGAAAGACGTAAACATAATAAATTCATTATTATTATATAAATCCAGAGAGAGACAGTGGTAACAGATAAGTCATTAATATAATTACTAATAATATAATATATGATGTCGTGTGAGGAATGGATCAAAGAGAATGAATAAAAAAACAGTGGTATTTGTCTCGAGGAAATCATTATTCACAAGTTATTATATTATACTTCTTTCATTCCTTATTATTTACAGTTTAACAATGTTTTACGAAAAAAAAATCAATTCTAATAAAATAATTATACAATTTTCTATAATTTTACTCTAATCATACATATCTAAATTAATTAAACATTAAAAGACTTTTATAAATAAAAATAATAATTAATCCGATTTTAAACCTTTTAAATGAAAAATAAATAGAAACAATTTTTTCTGTAGAGTGGGTTACAGACATCAAGAGGACCATTACGCCCATCTCCGATTCGTGAATCCAAAAGACAAGTCACAATGCTGCAGCTCAAACCTGTCAACTCAAGCTTCTCCCTCCGCCCATCTCCGCCGCTCCTCGCCGTCAACCGCCTCCGGAGCATTCACTTCCCACGGTCCGCTCGCCGGAGCGTGCAGGTAAAGGCCAGTATCAGCGGCGGAGACGAGAGGCAGACCATGACTGCGACTCCGTTGGACAGTGAAGAGAGGAGGGAGAAGAAGGCGGCAGTAGAAGGTGGTTCCGGCGTTGACGAAGGGATAAAAGTGAGAGCGGTGGTGACAATAAAGAAGAAGATGAAGGAGAAGATCGGTGACAAGCTTGGTGATCAATGGGAGTACTTGGTCAACGGCGTTGGTCAAGGGATCCAGATTCAACTCATCAGCCACGACATCGACCCTGGTTACTTACTTTCTCATGTTTCTTCTTATTTTTCTCAATATTCATTTATGTTTTTAAGGTTCTTTTCTATCATTAATTATTTCGCTTCCTAAACTTTTTGCGTAACACAGCTGCAAGCTTTTTATTTGATTTGTTTTCATGTCGCCTTGTTCCACGAAAAGCAGGAGGCACACAAAAGGGAAAACTCCTTTGGTCTACCTCTGCTGATCTGCGATCCAAACACCTTTTATTTTTTTAATATTTCCAGCAGTCATCAAATATTTTATTTAACATTGTTTTTTTCTATATTATTATGCCATTATTATTGATAATTTTTTTATATAGTTAATTAAATAGAAATCTGTTCAAAACCTCCCTTGTATCTTTCAAGTGAGGTGAATATATTAACTTGTACTTCTCTTTGAGCTCTTGCATGGGCTTGAGTCACATTTCCTAACCTAAAAATACATATATTTTTAAAATCATTATTGCAAAAACCAACCATAGTATAACATATAGTTACATTATTATATTTTATTTTATTTTTTTCGCATTTAACTAAATGAAATAAAAATTTAATATTTGACATTGTAAGTAAATGAAGTAAGATACATGTGACAGTTATAGTTACTCTTTAAGAGGGTATTATTGTCGTTTTGTGATTCGAGCTATTGTGTTTTCAGTTACTAATTCTGGGAAAAGCGTGCAAACCTACGTGGGAGGGTGGATACCGAAGCCCTCGAACGTCTCTTACATTGTGGAGTACGCTGCTGATTTCAGCGTCCCAAGTGACTTCGGATGCCCTGGTGCAGTTCTCATCACTAATCTTCATGGGAAAGAGTTCTACCTAGTGGAGATCATCGTTCATGGCTTCAGTGGAGGACCCGTTTTCTTCCCAGCAAACACCTGGATTCACTCCCGAAATGACAACCCTGAAAGCAGAATCATATTCAGGAACCAAGTGAGTCACATCTCAACCCTCTTTTCAATGTCTAAACCAATGGAAAGTTATTGCATGCATGATGCTGAAGCCTCAAAACTCTTACGGGACAGGCATACTTACCGTCACAAACACCAGCTGGTATCAAAGATCTTCGACGTGAGGACTTGCTAAGCGTAAGGGGTAACCTGTACGAGACAAGAAAGCAACATGAAAGAATCTATGATTATGATACGTACAATGACTTGGGCAACCCTGATAAGGACGAGGAGCTTGTGAGGCCTGTCCTTGGGGGTCGCGAGAGGCCTTATCCTCGTCGCTGTAGAACTGGCAGACCTCCCACTCTCTCCGGTACACTTCGTAAATTTGCTTTCTTTTATCGGTTTCTTTTTTGTGTTGTTGGGTTTTGGAAAGGATGAACAAATAGCATGTCTGATGGGGTGTGCATGATTTGGTGTGTAATGGGTGCCGTTCAAATCCGTTAGATCCATTGTCTGAGAGTAGAATTGAGAAGCCTCATCCGGTTTATGTTCCCCGGGATGAAACTTTTGAGGAGATCAAGCAAAACACTTTCTCCGCTGGAAGGTTGAAAGCACTGTTCCACAATCTACTGCCCTCACTCGCAGCCACACTTTCGAGTTCAGACATTCCTTTCAAGTGCTTCTCCGACATTGACAAGCTTTATATTGAGGGTGTTCTGCTGAGAGACGAAGAGAGCAAAGGGTTAGTGGAAAATCTCCTAGTTGGCAAGATGATGAAACAGGTCCTGAGTGCTGGAGAGAGCTTGTTGAAATATGAAATTCCTGCTGTCATAAAAGGTATGCTAGTGCAGAAAATGCAACACAACCTTGTTTTCGCCGAAAACAACATTTATTTTCACTTGTTCATTTTTTTATGGTTCCAGGGGATAAATTTTCTTGGTTGCGGGACAATGAATTTGCAAGACAGACCTTAGCAGGAGTCAATCCAGTGAATATTGAGCTGTTGAAGGTAGTTTCATATACCTAGTAGGACTAAATTATGGTAGGGTTCAAGATCGTCACATGTCTATGGTTATGGTCAGACTCCACTTGCATGCAATCGGACTGCTTTAATTTTTGAGAAAAAGTTAATAAAATTTGATAACGTGTAACGGAGATTATCCAGAATCATGGTTGTCTTGAATTATGTAATAATATCTCTTGTGGTCTCTTTAGCAGTTCTCTCTGTCTTCACAGGAATTCCCCATTCGCAGCAATTTGGATCCTGCTCTCTATGGGCCTCCTGAATCTGCATTAACGAAGGAACTTCTAGAGCAAGAACTTAGTGGAATGAGCTTGGAACAGGTTTGCTACTTAGCTTGACTTGTTTATCCAACAGAAATTTGTTAGCTATACTACCAATTACTTCTGTATTATTAGGCTATTGAGGAGAAGAGACTGTTTATCCTTGATTACCATGACATGCTCTTGCCCTTCATCAAGAAGATGAACACTTTACCTGGGAGGAAAGCTTATGCCTCTCGGACAATTCTCTTCTATACAAAGGCTGGTATTCTTCGTTCTGTAGCAATTGAACTTTCACTTCCTAAAACGCATTCTTCCCCACAAAACAAAAGAGTTTACACCCAAGGCCATGATGCCACAACACACTGGATTTGGAAGTTGGCAAAGGCTCATGTCTGCTCAAATGATGCTGGCGTCCACCAACTAGTAAATCATTGGTAAGACTACTTTTTGTGGAAATTGAAAATTATAGCATAAATAGCTGGATCAGTTAATTTACATTATACAAATCTAGATTGGCTTCAGATTCAGTACATTTGGTTAAGAGTAATAGACAGTGGAAATTTGTATGTGCAGGTTGAGGACTCATGCATGCATGGAGCCGTATATTATTGCTACTCATAGACAGCTAAGCTCAATGCATCCAATTTACAAGCTGTTGCACCCTCATATGCGCTACACATTAGAAATTAATGCGCTTGCTCGGCAAAATCTGATAAATGGAGGCGGTATTATTGAAGCGTCTTTCAGTCCGGGAAAGTATGCCATGGAACTTAGTTCAGCAGCTTACAAGAACCTGTGGCGATTTGATATGGAGTCACTGCCAGCAGATCTTATTCGGAGGTAATACTCATTTTAATTTAAATCTTCCTTTGTTGTGTCATTTTGTACTTCTTAGTAACATGACATAACATACTAGTATATTTTTTTTTTAATTTACCAAAATAGGTAATTTTTAAAACAATTATCCATATCAATAAGTAGTAGTTGGAGGAATTTTAACAAAATTGGTGCAATTTTAATAAAAATAAGAATATTTTGAAAAATTTCCCATATGAGTAAGTCGTGCCAATTATGAAGAATTTGTCCATGACAAGAATTTAGATTTGTGAAAATGAAGTTCAGCCGATTTGACATGACTTTAGTATGAGAGAAGTCATGTTTAACCCATATAACTGTTAATTAATTTTGTTAAATGAAATTCTGTCGTGTTAGCATGCACCACTTCAATTTAAATAAAACTTAGTGAAACTTTGATGAATAACTGGATGTAGTTTGGATTATCTTAACCTAGTATAAAAAAACCTTGTGGAAATCTCTTTCAACCCTTATATTTTTATATTGTATGTTATTGATTTCTAACTAATTTAGAAAGGAGTGATGTGCAAAGACGAAGTTTGAAAAATTTTAAGGCAGTTCGGTTGTCAGATTGAAGTTGCCTTTAACGACTCTTCTTCATTAAATGCAGTTCCTTATAAAACTTGTTTGACATGTGTGTATAACATTAAACTTCATCTATTTCCACCTACACATGAAGCTCAAAAAAGTGAACAAAAAGTAAATATGTGTCATGTCTAAACATACAATCCAGTAGATTAAGAATGATGATCAAGAGATAACTTCCCAACATAGATGACTAATGTTATACACATAATGTTATGCACATTTAAATTAAATGAATGATTAATAATATGATTATAGAAAATTTCAAGCTCTTTGAATACCTTGTTTATTGTTTTCTCTTCTTGCCATTTACAACTACTCTCATTTATTGGCTTAGTTTATACTCTACAAACTATTTACAAAGCATATAAAGTTCAGTATGATCCGATTAGAAATAAATATTATTGGGCTATTTATATTAGTCTAAATTTCATTCATTCCCACCTCATATGAGTAACCAATAAAAAAGATCAACTACTACTGGATTAACAATAAAATAGATAAATCAGAAAATATTTTTTTTAGAACAAATATCATAATTAAAAAAATTGTCCATATATCCCACGAGAATTATATATTGTAATATGTGTTTCCTCATTACTTATATTTGTTTTACTTGAGGAACAACTTTGTTCACTTTTTTTTTTTTAATTTACTCATATTTTATTCAACTGATATCAAATTTTTATTTAATAACCAAATTTTCTAAATAAACAACGTTTAAAAAATAAAAATAAAAAAAATCTATAGTCATACGTTACAGTATGAGTTCTTAACTGTGTAATATATGTTAGATAAATTTCAAAATAAATTGATCCTGTGTGATAAATTTGCCTACTATCCTATCAATCTGTTTATACTCTTTTTTCAGGGGCATGGCAGTAGAAGACCCTCAAATGCCCTGTGGTGTAAAACTGGTGATTGAAGACTACCCTTATGCTGCAGATGGACTCTTGATCTGGTCTGCCATAAAAGAATGGGTAGAATCTTACGTTCAACACTTCTACTCCGATTCAAACTCAGTCACATCTGATGTTGAACTCCAAGCATGGTGGAGTGAAATCAAGTTAAAGGGTCACTGTGACAAAAAAGATGAGCCCTGGTGGCCTAAACTCCAAACCCAAGAGGACCTATCTGCTATACTTACCACAATGATATGGGTGGCTTCAGGCCAACACGCTGCCCTTAATTTTGGACAATACCCCTTTGGAGGGTACGTTCCTAACCGCCCTACCCTTATGAGAAAACTCATACCCCAAGAGAATGATCCTGAATTTGAGAAGTTTATTCAAAATCCTCAACTTTTTTTCCTATCATCACTGCCTACTCAACTTCAAGCCACCAAGGTAATGGCTGTTCAGGACACACTTTCAACTCATTCCCCTGATGAAGAGTATTTGGGTCAGCCTCTGCATAATCACTGGATCCATGACCATGAAATCCTCCAAATGTTTGATAAATTTTCTGCTAGATTGGAGGAAATTGAGGAAATAATAAATGCAAGAAACAAGGACAGCCGTTTGAGAAACAGGAATGGTGCAGGTGTCCCTCCCTATGAACTGTTGCTTCGCTCTTCAGGACCCGGAGTAACAGGTCGTGGAATTCCCAACAGCATATCTATATGATCATTATCCACACTATATTAGTCAAACTCATACCATTAAATAAGAGATATAATTTTCCTAATTATTTTATTGTCATTTTTAATTAAATAGTTTTATGTTTTAACAAACAAAAACAATTTTTTCTTTAATAAAATTTTACATAGCAGAATTTCTTCACTTTTGAAAGTAAATATCACATTTTTTAGAACTTTTCTAGTAAATTTATATTATTTTAATATATAGATATACATAAAAGAAAATATGTTTCTATTAGCAGTGAAATATGTGGGACAAAGTGTGTCTACATCCAGGTCCACTTCAGCGCCTTATCCAATTGCTTTTTATCTTTTTCCAACTCCTATTATTTCTCTCTTCATATACTTTGTCCTCTTCCTTTCCTTTTTCCTTCCTAGTTGTTGGTTTAAGGTTGTCACTCTTTTTGGTCCCCACAAACTTTTTCCTAATTCAACCTTTTCTGAATTCATAAAAAAGTTAATAAAATTTAATTATGTCATTTATAAATTACTTTAAACTACATGATCAATTGGTAAAAAAAAAAAAAACATGGTAATAGATCCTAGGCGATTATATAATCGTTCTCTTCTCCTAGTTCGACATGTTGTTCTAAGGACAAGTTGGCATTACACTTCAAATCATCTAATATCCGATTTTTTTTTCGTAGCTCGCACTGTTCAACCAAAAATATACAATATTATGTCAACTAATTGCATGAAAAGCACGGTTTATTATAGCTTATCAGAATTCAGTTATTAGAGCACCGAAATCTAGCCTTCATTTTGTGCTAAGTCCTCGGAAACATTGGTTGTAATTTGATTTATGAAGAATGAAATTTCGATATGATTTTTTTTTTGTATTTTTTAAAAATAAAACCAAAAATATAAATTTAATAATTTATATAATAAATTTTGTAAAAAAAATTCTTTTTAGAAAATATGAAAATATAAAAATAAATTTAAAATAAAATAATTTAACAAATAAGTGTTGTTTATAAATTTCAAAGGATGATGAACAAATTATGAGTTACATAATATATATCCGTGTCTCACATAAAAGAATGTATGATTATGTGTCTCTGTATGTAGTTATATATTACCTTTGTATTGTTCATGCAATAGCCTACAATAGATGTACTGAATAGACTTAAACGTAAATATTGGAGCTTTACCTAAAAACTTTGAAAGGACGTAGCTTTAGGAACATAATAATGTAGTTTTCTCCCTTTTTCTTTCTAAGCAAACCATATGATATTTTTTTTTTCTTTTTCAAATTTTGTGCTGCCAGTATTGCCAATCGAACTTTCTGTAAGGTCTGACTTTTTATGAGATGTGTTTTTTAGGTACTACAGTAGTCCACTTATTATCTAAACTATTTCAATTTTACGATTCAGTATTATTGTATTAGAAAAAGTTATTGAATTTGTGTGCATGGACAATAGATTCGAAAAAATATATGCACAATAGTATTCGATTAAATTAAATATTCTAAGGTACGTGTTTCTTAAATACTTTTAAAAAAATATAAATATAACTAATTTATTTATGAGATGAAATTAGTTTATAGGTAAGTGTAAAATAATTTTTTTAGAAGTGAATATGTTTTAATTACTTTTTTCTTTTATGGAAAAGTGTTTTTCTTGAAACTTTTGTCTTTGTACTGACTCTATAGAAAATCATTCATAAGAGAAGTCGAAGCATTGTCTTTGGATTATAGTTATTGTCGTTGTGTATCTGTATCACCTCTATGCTACTAAGAGTATATTTCTTGTTGATTGTATAAGCAACATACCAGAATTATGGAATTTTTATTTTACTTTAAATTTAACCTACCATGCGACATAATTTTTAAGTAGTTTATATCAAATTTTTAAAAGTTTTTCTCTAATAAATAGTCTTATAAGTGTTTGTACTTTTATATTTTTTTCATTATACTTTTGACAACTAAAAATAATTTAATAATTATAATTATATATTAATTTAAGAAAATATAATATGTTTCCTACTTTTCTTGTGAAGTATTTTTTTCTTACAGAAATAAGATTATTAAAATTTTAGAAACTGTTGTCATATAAACCAATTTTACTGTAATTTCTCATAAGAATAACTACTTTTTAGTAAGCAACATTTTTACAGAAGATACTCTAATAGAAAATACCATTGTTATCACAATAAAAACCTAATTATAATTAAGAGACTATTAATATGGGACAATATTATATGAAACTTGTGTACATTAAAATTCACTGTAAAAGAAATGCTATCATCTTCATAGATTAATCAATAGAGATGGAGAAACAAGTCCTCATTTTGCTGGCAGGATCTAATTTGTCGTTTACCCAGGGGCAAAGATACCCAAAATTTATGTCTTCCTTTACAATTTTTGTTAACAATATATAGCTTCATCATGCTTTTTAGAATTTTATTCATTGAGAAATATGTTAATAAGTTATTTTTTAAAATATTAATTAAATAAAAATATTTAAGTTTTTTATTAGCTTAATTTAAAAAGAAAAAGAAAAAAACAGGTAGACAGGTGCATTATTAATCTTAAAAGCGGGGTACGAAAAATAAAGAAATAATTGAATCCTCCTTCCAACGTCACAGAGTTTGATAACTGCTTAAGAAAGCAGCAATTTAAAAATGCGCTCTCTCACGGGCAACTCACCGTTTACTCTGATTCTCCCGGTGGAGATCTTTCTTCCTTTCATCCAACGGCTCAGAGTTTCCGTAAGATGCCACGCGTGACGAGATGACGCAGATTGCATTTGATCCCAGGTGTGTTCTGCACGCGATTGATTTGATGAAGATGAAGAAGGAAGGTATTAGGTGGGTGAGGTGAATTTAAGAAACTGAGTCCTACCCTACTAAGATACGCTTATAGCGGTGGACGATCCGCAACACAACAGAGATGATTAATCTGCAAATACAAACAGAAGAACCCTCTCAGAGTCAAACCCCGCTTCTCATTTCAATTCAACAAGAAGACCAAAATGGAGATACGAATACAAATAGCAATAATAATGATAATAAGAAGAACGATGACGCTGACGGAGAGAATGATGTTGACGATGAGGAGGACGAGAGTGAAGTGGAGGAGACCTTGGCGCGGTTGGAGTGGTTTCTCACGGTGTTAGGGTTCAACCAGCACTCCGCGTTCAGTTTGGTGGTTTCGTGGAGCGTGTTCGCGGCGGTTGGAGTGGCGGCGCCACTTGTGGCGCTGTCCATGTGCAAGTGCGTGGAGTGCGATAGGTTTGAGATTCAGAGCTTTGAGATGGTGATCGTGGCGTTTCAGGCCACTCTCGCCGCCGTCTCCTTGCTCTGTCTCTCCCACAACCTCCGCAAGTACGGTCTCCGCAGGTTCCTCTTCGTTGACCGCTATTCCGGAAAGATGCATTGCTTTCACCGCGACTACGTCGCTCGGATTTCGGTCTGTTTCCTTGTCTCTTTCGCTAGCTCCAGCGATAATTGCACTGTTTCTAATCTACTTTATTTGCGTGCTTAATTGCTTTATTTGACTCGAGTTTTTTGGTGATGAACTCTTTTTGGCGTCGTTAGGGATTTTGCTCTAAACCAGAATTTGTTGCTGTTTGTTCTATTCTTGTCATTATTATTTTAATTATTATTATTATTATTATTGAACATTTGCCTTATTTGACAACTTTTCGAAATGAGAGGGAGTCAGATCATTGAAAGATTATCTTGTATTGTTTCGGTTCTTCCTTATTCAATTGTATGAACATGTTATTATTCCTTATTATTCTTCTATTCCTCCTCATCAAGCAGATCTAAAATGTTTTTATTTTATTTTATTTTTTAGAACAATTAATGTAGGAAACTTACACAGTTCCACAGGTGTCTTTCAATCAAAATTATATTTTCACATCAGGAATTTGTATAATAAAAGATTCATTAAATGCCAACATAGATTGCTTCAGGAATTTTTATGATAAAGGATTCATTAAATGTCGGCACAGATTGCCGAAGTGAAACTTTCATTTTGATTGGACAACACAAGGTTGGTTTATTACCGTATCTTCTATATAAAAAAATAATAAAAAAAGAAAAAACTACCGTACAAAGTCATACTATGTGATTTCTGATTAATTCGGAGTCAAATTTTATGCCTATTAAACGTTGTTTTTACTGTTAATAGGGATCTATGCGCTTGCTTTTTCTGTGGGTTTTGCCATGTTTCCTTCTGAAGACCGCTCGAGAAGTCATTCGCATTTTCTATGTTCAACATGGGTCCTGGTGGCTTTCATTCGCTATTCTATCAACTTTGATTATATCCTGGACTTATATGAGTACAATTTCTCTGTCAGCCTGCATTTTATTTCACTTGGTCTGCAGTTTGCAAGTGATCCATTTTGATGATTACGGGAAGCTCTTGCAAAGGGAAAGTGATGTTTTAGTTTTTATGGAAGAGCACATTCGGTTGCGTTATCATCTCTCCAAGATAAGTCATAGGTTCAGAATCTATCTGCTTCTGGAGTTCTTGGTTGTCACAGCTAGCCAGGTTATGACGCTTTTGCAGGTCACTGGATACGGTAAAATGCTTACCTTCATTAATGGTGGAGATTTTGCTGTAAGTTCTACACTATGTCCAAATATGTATTTAGATTTAATGAACTATTTACTTTCATTTCACTATTCATCTTGAACTTTTTTTTTTTTTTTTTTTTTCTTTCAGGTATCCACACTTGTTCAGGTGGTGGGCATCATTATTTGTTTGCATGCTGCGACAAGAATTTCTCATAGAGCTCAAGGCATTGTTTCCCATGCAAGCAGGTGGCATGCAATGCTAACATGCACATCTTCTGATGCACCACAATTGAGGAGCTCTGCTAGTACAGGGAGCTTAGAGGCTGCAAACCATTTAAACGCTATACATGTAGACTATTCTGAAAGTGATCTCGAGTCAATGGATTATGCTGGAATGTTTTCGAATACTCAATGGACTTCTTATGTGTCTTCACATCACAAGAGACAAGCTTTTGGTATGTATTACCTGTCTGTAAACTGATTAATTTTACATTTTTTGTCTTGTTCGTGATAAAAAAATTATTGTTTATAGAAACATCATATGATATGTGCTTCCTTTGTGCTATCTTATAATTTCATCTTGCATGAGAACATAAAATGATATGATAATGTTACACAAAATGCTGTGAAGGGTATAGGTGTGTTGCAAGGCCAAATTGAGATGAAATAATACTTCAACGACAGATTATTGAAATCAGAACTAGGAAAGATCCAGGGAAAATTTATGTTAGAGTGTAGTTTTCCGGTTTTTTATTAATATATTGTGACATCTGTGTTTATCTTGTACATTCAAATCATACTGAAAATATTTGGTACTGTGAAAGAGGTATCTAACATTGTCTAAGACAAGGAAAAACGTATTTCTGCTTATTTTCTCTAAAGGTATATCTGATCGATATTCATTTGCATTATTATCTCTCGTGTTCATGAACCAATACTAGCTTAAAATGGCTACCTACAGCAGGCTATGCAAGCATTTATTATGATACATCTGATTAGATTAGCAAATTAGCTTTCTTAGAATCATCTTATGTAATGTGCAATATACATGCCATCTCTAGAAAATATTGAAAGCCTAAAGGTTCGGTTCATTTTTGCATATATGTAGATATTATTACTAGGCCATTCCGTTGTCCTCGTAATAATTACCACATAAATCACTATTTTTTGCAAATCATTTTGTGAGATTAGTGCACTGAAATTTCTGGTTCATATATGCATGACTTTATTTATTATCAATATATTGGCAGTCGTTCTAAATCACACACAACTTGTATATAACTGCTTTTGGAATGTATTTTCAAGTTGAGAAATCTTGTTCTTTCTTGTTTCAAGACTTGAACGCGGCCTGTTAACTTGTTTTGCGTCCACCAGGAGGATTTCATGCTTATTGTTTTCTTCAAATATATGCAGTGATGTATTTGCAGACAAATCCAGGAGGAATAACAATATTTGGATGGACAGTGGATCGGTCTCTAGTCAACACAATATTTTTCCTTGAATTAAGTCTGGTTACCTTTGTTCTCGGTCAGACGCTAATCTAAGGATAAAATCTGCACACTGACCAAAAAAGCCTTTCGTTTTAGCTCTTTCAGGTTATGATTTTCATTTTGATTGAAAGCCCTCCACTAATAGCCATAATTCTTCCTGGGGACCAAGGATACTGAGTTTATATGCTGTGCCAGGAGAAATTATTACGTAATCTGAGATACAAGTTTCAAATGATCTCCATGTAGCAAAAAGAGTTTTTAACTCTCTCGTAAATTGACAAACTCGGTTTCACATCAGATGGAGATGAGCGGGGACTATGGATGCTTGGAGCTTCTAATAATTTCTTCTGTGTCAGAATGTTGCATGCAAACAGCAAAGAAGCAGACCCATGATCATGAGATTTGTGGTGCCGCCGTGAAATATGCCCTTTGGCCTCTTCCCCAATTCCCAGCAACGTAAATTCATAGCCAAATTCTGTTCGTGATTCGTATTCTTCCCGTCAGCATACTGACTCGTTTGTTGATTTTGTGACTTGGAATTAGCACATTAGGCAAGCAAACACTTTTCCGTAAATCCATACAAGCGTGAAAGATATTTGCGGTTTTCAACATACTTGGGCTCATCGAATCAGTCTTTCTCATTGTTTTGATTCTTAACATTAGGTTTGCACCATCTCATTTGAAATGGAAGGATCATATTTGTAGAAGAGTCTCTCCATTCTCTAGACCTTTGTGGCTCTTATAAGTGCGTTCTCTTGTTGAATGCGTATAACTTTTGCTCTTACACTAAGGGCCAATCGCGTTGGGTGTTCGAGTCTTGGTGGATAGTGATATTCCAACCAAGTAATGTTGCTTGCAAATTCTGATTTAGTTTTTTTTTTTTATTATTATTATTATCATTGTTTGAGATATCGGTAGGGCGATTTATTGAATTGACCTGGTGCCGATCAGCTTGTAATATGTTTATAGCAAAGGAACGAGCCTTTGTCCATACTTCATCTCAGAAATAGGTTGCAGTTAAGTGAGGAAAAACGATGTTTGCTTGATTTGTACAGACAACTCTTCCATTTTCTTCCGATAGTTGTTGATTTCTTTTTAACTAAGTAAATTTCACTTATTTTTTATCTAATATCATTAATCGTTTGCAAATTGAGATTTTGTTTTAAACTTTAAAATTATGGATTTTAGTTTCTATAATATGAGTGAATTTGGTATTATCTTTCTATTTTTTTTTTTTCTTTTAATGCTCCAAATTTAAAATGAATATTTTTGGTTCCTAGCGATTAGGAATCTAGCAAACTTTTTTACAGTATAAGATGTTCACGTAACAGAAAATTAAACATTTTTTAGAATGGTCACTCCTTTAAGCATATAAACTGTTAACTAATGTCACATAATGGTACCAAAAACAAATTTTAACTTTTCAAAGGATGAGAACTAATTTTTTTATGGGAATTAACATTAATATCACTAATTTAAAGTAATTAAAAACTTTTTAAAGCCGAAATTATTCAATAATTTATCAGGACTTTGGGTATATTTAAACGAATTTCTTTATATGTATATTTCTGAAAAAAATTACTTCTTCATTACCAATAGAATAATTTGTAAGAGTTCATTTGTATAGCTTTCCTAAATTTTTTATTTTTTATCTTTATATAATATCATTCATAAATTATGAAGAAGTTTGTTTCTTTTTTTTTTACCAGAGTATTTAATGGAAAAACTCACTAAAACATATTCTTAATGAAGTTTTAACCAAAAAACTGCATTTCTTGCCAATATTTAACACGTTAGTATTTTTCAAAAAACTATTAAACATTATAAAAATGGAAAGTGATTGGACAAATTATGAATTTCAGACAATTTTAAGCAAGAAAAGTATGTTGTGTTAAAAACTCTTATTAACATCTGTTTTTATGATTGTAATGCCTCTTAATTTTACCTCCTATTCTTCACATACCTCTCAACTTTTCTTTAAACGGAAAAGAAAAGAGAGAATAATATTTTTCTTCTTTATATGTTACCAACATTATACAACAATATAAGTGAACAATTTATAGAAATACATGTGTCACATTAGTTTTGTTTTCTGAACAACAATTAAAGATAAGAAACTAGTTATTATCACTCGAGCATGTCAATTAAAATATAATTATTTGTTTAAGCTCACAAACTTTATACGAAATTAAAATACATAATACTAAAAGTTTGGAGAAAAGAAATAAATGATGAGACTAGTAATGAAATATTTTGCAACATACTTATTGGGTATAGACAATATACAAGGTGAAAGTTTTTTCAAATAGAGTGGAATATACAATATAAAATATATCTATAGGAAACACACTCATAATATGTGTGTACGCGTACCAAAATGAGCTCCGTATCTAACGTAACTATAAAGTCATATTTTATCACCAACCCAAAACTAAATCATAAGAAAGTTAATGGATTCCCCATATGATCAACCGAAAGCTTCTTCCTGCACTTTCATAATATCTGCATACACCTCCATATCTTTGTTAATTTCAAAAATAACCTTGAGAAAAAGACAAAAATATTTCACTAGTAAAAATTAAGACTTTTGTAAAATTCAAAAGTTATTTAAAATTGATTTTTACTTTCAAATTCTATAATTCAAAAATTTTAATAAAAAGATTTAGACTTTAGATTTTAAAATCCAAAAATTAAAATTAATTTAAAATAACTCAGATTTTACAATTCAGAAATTATATATTTTTGTTTCAAATTGTATAATCCAAAAATTGAATTGACTTTTGATTTTTGTTTCAAATTGTATAATCTAAAAATTGAATTGTACATCCGGAAAACAAATGGAAAGCTAAAACAGTTTATAAGTCTAGTGGCCACCGCTCATAACAGCGAAAAGCTTTTGTCAACGAATTATTTCATCTCGATTCAGTATTCTATAACACTTTTAAAGACAAGTGTTCTGTAATTTCTAAAAACTAACCATTTCTAACACCTGTAAAACAATTACTCTTTAAACTTGATAGAACCATTTCACATAGCTTAATATCCAATCGTATTAATCTTAAGTATATTCTATCGCAACAATAACAGACGAGTCCATTTATCATACAGAAGACCAATGATGATTACTAACTTTTAGAAATTCTTATTTGCCTAATTAAACAAATAAGAAGATAAGAAGATAACGAAGTGCATAACACGTTTAGGATTACAGTTGCTATCTAGTACTCTAGACACTAAATAGGAATATAAAAGTAAAAAGGTTTTTACAGGAATGAATTAGAACCGTTCTCCATGATTTGTTAACGCTCGCTCATGATTTTCGATACGAAAAATATTTTAATTACTTATCCGATATTCTTAAAACAATAGTTCGCAAGACGTCTTACTTTATTAATCTCATTCAGAGTTCAGTTTAAAGGTGTCACTTAAAATTTAAGTTAAGAGATCACTTGATTGAACAAAAGAAAAAACAAATAAAACTCAACCAAAGGAGTTTGAAATACAGAAGATCTACCATAACCCTAAAAGTTTAACAATCCATAGGAACTAGCAATTACACCTTTCAGTATAGATTAGGTTCCCAGTCAGCTAAGGTGAATCCATTAAAAAATCAACAAAATTCGAAACCTTAGCTTACTGGGAGGGTTGGAAATCCTATAGAATAATACATCATGTGACGTTGCGTTTTCTCGCCCTTTTCCCTAGCTGCTTAGCAGTCCTAACTTCCACCGTTTCCTGCTCAATTTTTCTCTACCTTTAACAAACCAAAGACTATTCAAGCACTTTTTATTTTTCTCTACCTGTCACAAATCAAAGGCAACTCATGCAATTTTATTTTGTTTCACAAGTCAAAAAGACAATTCATGCAACATTCATCAAATAAATTATTGATTGCTGGCCCATTTTCTCACAAATTCTTACGAACTATTTCAAACTTTGTAAAAATCATACGTAAGTTGTATGCACATCACAAATATACTCATGAGTTTATATCCTTTTAATTGTACAATACGACTTTTATATGCATTTTAGTTTACTAAATTGAAACAAAAGGTCCTAGTCACCTGACTCCCATAAAATTTCAAGTTAAGCACAAGATAGACTCGAGTATTCCATCCTACTGACACGGCAAAAAAACCACATATATACAAACCCTAAACTATAGACACTCTAAAACAATATATGTGCTTGTACTTAATTGCCTCTGTATGCCTAGTGTGTATATTCAACTACCCCCTCCAGTCCAAAACAGTTCATGCCTTCTGCTTTGTCAAACAAAATGCATATAGGCAAACAATAACCTCAGAGTAACTAAAACAATATATGTGCATGTAATGAATTGCCTATGCCTAGTGTATGTTTGATTTCATCTTCAAATTCAAGGTCATGCGCTAAGATTTAGGTTCAATGTCATCGATATGTGTACTATTGTAGAGAAACCCATGTTTTAGCGGATCTTAAGCCTTTCCCTACCTTTACACCCAAGTCCAACCGAAGATCCACGAAAACTGCTAATTCACAGATCGATCCATTTTCCAATCCTTCGACATAATCCAGATCTTATTTAAGAAAGATCTTCTACAGAACAGATAAAATGATTTGTGGACACGACCACATGAAATACAAACCCATCCACACTCTTAAAGACAAACCTGATATTCCATATCAAACCTGCCCTCTACCAATTAAAATAAAATAAAAAATACAGCTTATGCTTACAGCATTAGCCATCCAGTGATGAAATCCAGTAAATGATGTTGAATGGGAAGTGGATGCTTTACATCTCTTAGCAACCCAATCTCCCAGCTGTACCAATTAATAGAATTATCAATTGTACTATAAGCATTGCAAAAAATGCATCAATTCTTGCAGAAATCATGAAAGCATAGTAAAAGGTTCTCGTTTTATATTGAAAATAAAAAAAAGGAAAAACACCCACAATGTTCGAATGAAAACATAAATTAAACAATGACTAAGGAATGTAAACAAGTGAGGAAGTTGTTGTTCAGGCGGGGTAAAGTAAACTTTACTACTCTTTCATGAGTATTGGAATATTAAAGAAATCTGAGACAACTGTTGGCCATCAGATCAAATTTCCGCTTGCAAAATTCATTACAAACAAACTACTACAATGTAGTGTGCATGAGTAAAAAACTCAGGGAATTGTTAAACTGGTTAATGTAAAGTTGACTTCCCTTTAATGGGTATTGGAATATTAAGAAATCTCAGATAACAGATAGCCATTAGATCAAATTTCCGCTGGCAAAATTGATTTCAAACTGCCACAATGTAGTGCGTGAGTAAAGGTATAACAGTATTTAAAGGTATTTGTATAAAGTGATCAACGATTTAGACACCATCATATATTTACATTATCTTAAAAACACTGCAAGTTAAATTTCTCGATTCTCCCCAAAACACACCCGAGTACTTGATCCTACATGCTTCAATCAAAACATTTCACCATAAATTTAGCATGACATTGAGGCAGTCAGTGCATAATTCAATGTTATAATCTACCACATCGCATTCTAGGAGAAGGATGGGCAAGGGGGACCATATCACTGATACTAAGAATTAAGAAATTATTACAGCACAGTACAAGTAAATAATTCAGATCTTAAAAATCTATAAAGACGAAAGGGAAAAACACATTATAACAAAACAAGTTTTGCTTTGTACCTCTAGAGAGACTGAAGGAACAATTAATTGAAGTTCTATACTTTAAGATATACTGGTAACCTCCTCAACCTGCTTGCTTTGATACTTGATACTGCAGTGACATTTGCAGACAACTATCATAAAAAATTCTTGTACTCAAATGATAATAAGATAACTGTCTTGCTAACTTTCCACTTCTTGAATTGACGAATGTGAGCAAACACTAGAGGTATGAAAAGCTGAAAATTAGTTGTTTATTTCCTTGTCATGGGGAAGAAAAATAAACTGTTTAAAAAGGGAAACTATAGGCTTAAAATACAGTAATAAGCATCCAGTAAAAAACTTGGTTACAAATTTATTGAACGTCAATAACTGTTCATTGACAATTTGGTTTGCCTCAATACAATTGGTGTAAAAAATGTCATTAATACAAGAATGCGCCTTTCAGAACAAGAGCACAAAAATGTTTTCAATCATAGTTGTTAAACATCACAAAGCATTATTAGGGGGTGATTTTCTAACCTGTAGGAATGATAGAAAAATATAGACCTGTTTTTCACTTTTATTATGGCTTAGTGTTAACAAGTTCAAATAAAAACACAAAAGCCCATAAACAAAGCTAATGCAAAAATATTCCATCATCGCCTAAACGTCAAGCATAGGGACCCACGAAATTTTTGGCAATTCATTTCACTTAGATACAAGAATTGAAAACATTCACCTATCACAGCAAATAAATTCTTGTATGATAAATTCATTACTTCGGACCCATAAAAATATAGAATATTTCCTTTCTAATAATTGGTCATTGTAAAGAGGTCACAGCCACTTCAAATCCAAAAAAAAGTGATCATTAATTCTACTTAAGATTGTCGCATCCACAATAAAATAATTCATAGTAGATCATGTCATCCACAATATTAAATTTGGGAGATTCCTTCATAATATGCCATTGCTGAATTATATAATATAGACCAATAATTTGTTCAGGTAGCAACATTAAGATGAATAAAAACAGCACTAAGTACTCTAAACCCTCCATCAACACCAACACACACCCCACTACCAAAAAGAAAAACAATACTAACAAATTAAAAATCAGTTGAAGTACAAGAATAGCTTCAAATTCTAGAGACGCTATCTGTCTCACATCTCACACATAAAACATGTCCTCATTCCTTAATATCCAAGATATCAAAGGAATGCATTACCTTTTAATGCATAATGTCACCCAATTTCTTTGGAAAGATGCACAGAAGGTCCTCTTGCACTTCACACCAACCGTCTCTTGCAAACACAATGTGAATATTAAAATAGAAAGAAGAGACATAGCTGCTAGAAAATCCAGTGCTTTAATACTCAAAACCAGATAAAATTTGTTTACAAATATGCCAATGGAAATATGTTACAAAGTTTCAGCAGACACTGACAATTCCTAATTTTAGAAGCCAAATGCCACACCTTGAGCAGCAAGCTATGTCCCAGATGCATTTCTATATAATGATCAAGCATCAAGAATGTTAACCTGAAATAAATCTGGTTCCCAGGGAGGTAAAAGAATACATCTTCGCTAAACCAATAAGTTCCTGTTAAAAAACAGCACGAGTGATCGTCTAACAAACATGCTTCCAACTTCCATTCAGTGCATACCCTCACCTCAAACACTAAAACATTCAGTAGTGTTAGGATAACTATAGAGACATAGCCTTAGCAAGCAGCATTCTCAGCCAAAAATTCCACCAGTCCCTGTTTCACCCTGCTGCAACTCCTTCCGACGCTGCTCTTCTAAAGGATCTGGACTCTTGTATATTCTCCGCACACGCCTATTCATATGAAGAAATCATGATAACTTGTCAAAACTGAAAAATTGTAGATAAAAAATCAACAAATATTTTACACAACCTTCCTCCTCTGTCAAGAATACAGAACAGTTATGTAAAGCTTTTGGTATTAAAGAAAACTGCTCCAGGATTTCATATTAGACTAAAATACCTGTCCTGAGCATGTTGAGCAGGAAATGTAGGCATGAATTCTTTACTTTTGGGAAGAGGAACCTCACGGAACCACTCATGATTTAGAGCAGCTTCGGCAGTGATCCGCTGCATAAAATAGTGTCTTGTCTTAATACTCACAAATATTTATTACCAAATTAATTCGTGTAGCACGTCAACTTTACCTTTTCAGGGTCATATGTTAGAAGCTTGTTCAACAAATCAAATCCTGAATCCGAAAGAACAGGAGATCCAGTGAATGATGTGGCAGGAAACTTTTTACGCAGGAGGTTGTACCTGAAAGGAACATTCAGACTGTTAATACAAAATAGAAAGTTGTTCAATAGTCAAGTCACCAAGGGAGGCCAGATAGTCAGACCAGAACCACCCAAAGCTGGAAGCCTGGGAAAACAGTGGCAAAACATAAGCACAATATAATCAAACAGTAATTTTCTAAATAAAGGAAATCGTAAGCACTTACTGGTGTTTGACAAAATTGACCTTGACTCCAGGTAATTTTGAGAAACCAGGCCAAATTGCTTCATTAGGGGTGCCTAGAATCCGAAAAATCTACAAGTAGAATAACATAAGTCAAAAGTGTAAAACAGGCCAAATTGCTTCACTAGGGGTGCCTAGAATCCGAAAAATCTACAAGTAGAATAAAATAAGTCAAAAGTGTAAAACAACCACCAAGTAGTTAAGTGCAAGACACCACAGGTTACATCGAAAGAGAAAAAAAATTATGTATACCTGATGTAAAGAAAATAACATTATCATACCTTGTCAAGTTGATCAAACTCCGTTCTCCCATTAAACAGTGGTTCCTTAGATAATAGCTCAGCCATTATACAACCTAGAGACCACATGTCTATGGCTGTCGAATACTGTTTTGACCCCAGAAGAAGTTCAGGTGCCCTGAGAAACGTATAGACAACAATTAGGTAAATGACCTCATCTCTGCAAGAGATGTAGTCAAACACATATTTAGATAAACAAGTAAAATGAAGGCAAGTGCAACAAATGAAACACCCCAAGTGATGACAGAGGATTCACCCATGTAAAAACATTAATGCTTCAAAAAAGGATCGATAAGCACGTATATATTGACCTAAAGTAGCAACAATTAGGCTATGAGGCTACTTTGTTGCAAAATAATAGCTTCAAACAAATATTAGTTTTATTACAACCATTGAACATGACAACATTACTACATGGTTCCAAACTATACCTAAGAATGTAATACCAAATAGCCTATGACGTAAATAGACACATATAACACATATACAGAGAAAAAGAGAGAGAATCAAACTGCATATATAAGCAGATTAGCATTTACCTGTACCAAAGTGTAACCACCAGGTGTGTGTATGGCTTTAAAGGACTCCCATACTGACGAGCCAAGCCAAAATCACAAATTTTGAGCTCACCCCTATTATTTAGAAGCAGATTTGAAGTCTTTAAATCCCTATGAAGCACCCAGTTGTCATGAAGATACTTCACACCTTCTAAAAGCTGGATCATCAAGCACTTCACCTCACTCTGGCTGAAAGGTTGCTTCATTGCTTCCATTAGTCCTTTAAGGTCATGCTCCATATATTCCATGACCATGAAAATGCTATCAAGGCTACTTCCTACCACTACTTCTTTAACATCAACTATGGATGGGTGGTGAAAAGAAAGAAGAATGTTTATTTCCCTAAGAGAAGTCAGTGGGAAGCCCTCTTTTTCCTTCTCCATCTTGACCTTCTTCAATGCTACAATTTCTCCAGTCTTTTTATCCCTAGCCCTATATACAACACCATATGTTCCTTCATCTATCTTGTTAAGTCTCTCAAACTCATCAACACTTCTACAACCCTGAAGCATGTTGACAGTTCTTTGAGGTGGAGAAGGAGGTTCTGGAGTCTCCCGACCATCATCTTCATCTTCATATTCCGTGTCCGAGTGACTGCCACTGGTTTCACTTTTCAAACCTTGAGGATCAACCTCCATGAAGTCATCCTTCTCTGACTCCATACCAGGATGATCATCACTGCTGGAAGTTCTCCCACGGACACCCCTTTCTTCAGATTCAGATGATCTGGCTCTAGCTCCTTCAATACCTTCTATCTTGGATTCCACAGGGCTCAATAACTTGTTCCTTAGTCTGCCATCCAAGAACTCAGGAGACACCTTCCTCCTCCGTTTGGGCATTTCCTCATCATTGAGGATCTCACCCTCATCACCAGGAGAGTTATCACCAGCCGCCCATCTTGAAGACGATATATTGCGAGCTGGAACATAAACTTCACCTTCTAAATGCTCAGCTTCCTGATCATTACCCCACCTCCCTTTCGGAGGTGATGAATGCAAACCTGAAGGAGAGGGCAAGGTAACCTTAGATGCTGCATTCAACTGAAGATCCTCGGTCTCCTTGTTCTTGACAGGATGTATTTCAACTCCACCATTTGGAGCATTTGGTGACTGTGACTGACGGAACACCTTTGGCAATGGAGGCGGAGGAGGAAGAGCTTCTGTCACCACTGTAGAGGCAGAAACCCTAACTTTGGATGACTCACTGACATCTTTGTCATCCTGATCCCACACAATGGGCGAGAATTTTCTTTTCCTCTCCGGCACCGCTGGAGATCGGGTTCTGGTTTCTTCCAACATGGCAACCTCGGAGTCTTTCGCCCCCGATTCTGATTCAATAGCATCATCAGAACCACTCTCACTTGAAAGCTCACCAGGCTCTCTATCCACTGCCTTGACAGAAAAACCACACCGGCGAGGACCAAGGCCACTGCTGCCAGAGTCACTCCTACTCGAAGATGACCGGTAACCACCATTAACACCTTCCCTCTCCTTAATATCCCTCTGCCTCACCCTAACCCTCTCCCTGGACCCACCCCTCACAACATCACCGCCACCATTCCTAACACGATCGTAATCCTCTTTCGAATTGGCGAACCCCCGTCTAGAACCTTCCAGTTTCGATTCGCGCTCTCTGAACTCGTTTTCGCGATAACCGCCATGTCTCCCAGCCGCCATATATCTCTAGCTACCTATATGCGTGGATTACAAGGGCAAACCCTAATCCCCCTTCGGACCGCCTTTGTATTTTTTATTTTTCTTTTTTGTTTTACAGAACCCTAAACCCAAAAAACAACAAATCCGTGGAATTTGAAAACTTAAGAAGAAAGCGTGAGAGATCTGACGGCGATTGGAAATGACGGAAGAAGGTAATAAAGAAAAGTATGATTTGAAATAAAGTAGGAAGGTAAAAGGAGGGTTAGAATGGAAACCCTAGAAATTTAGGAAGAGGCGTTGAAAAACGATAGAGAGATCGAAAAGGCTTACCGAAGATGATGAAATTGGATATTAAAAAGAGAAAGCGGAAGAGAGGCAGCGCAATCGAATAAGCGATGCGATGCGGTGCGGCTGCGAAGAGAAGAGAAAATAGGGAACGAAAGAGCGACCCCTCCCGTACAAAGAAAATTGGGCCCTAAACAAAACAGGGTGACAAAAAAGCTGGATATTATCAGGAGATTCCTTTTTTACAAAATATTTTAAAACAAAAATATTACATGTTCTAACATAAGTTTTTAATTCCCATTGTGCACATCCTTTTATAACGCTATTTTACACATTAACTATTAACTATTGTCATAAATTTTATTGTTTCCATAATATTGGTATTAGTTTAATAAATGTTTAATATATCAATAATTTTTTTATTACTTTTATTTTAAAATTTATTTATTAAATTTTTTTTTATATTAAGTCATTTAGACAAATAATTACAATCAAATAAAAAAATGTTAACTTTTTCTGGATAAATATTAACAATTTTTTTTATAAATAATAAAAAAATCTAATAAATATTAAAAGATATTTATATTTTTTGAGTAATATTAAATTAGTTATAAAAAACTAAATATTTAAAAATAATGTGTTAAAGTGAATTTTTAAAATTAATTATATTAAATTATAAATATTTCAATAACATCTAACATTATTTTTATTATTGTTAAAAAAACAATATATGAGAGAGATATTTATGTAAATATGAAAAAAAGAAAAATTATTTAATATATAAAATAACAAAGACATTATTGTCATTTTAAGAATTTGATAAGTACAAGAAATATTTTATATCTGAAGGAAGCAACTGATTTAATTTATTTTAAACTCGTCACTTTGAAAAAGATAGCACCAAAAACATTATTGTGTGCCAAGAAAATAGAATTAGCAGTTAAAAAATATTAAATTTATATTGTGATATTATTGTTAATTATTCATATATGTTTTAAAATTATTAAAATCTACTATCTTCTTATATAAAATTTTTATATTTGGAAAATTTATAATAATAAACTTGTTAGTTTGTTTATACTTCTATAGTTCTTTAATATATTTTGTTGATTTACATATATTTGTAGTTAATTATTAGTGGAGTTACTATTACAATTTTTTTAGTTTTTATTTTCTCTTACTTTTCTTATTTTTTACTAAATTTTCAATTTTTACTCAATCAACTATATGTGTTTGTATCTTCTCAATCTCCTCTTTTATTTTTCTTTGTTTTCCATTTCCTTCCCTCGTCTTTGTTTTTGTTCTTAAATTTTATATAACTCACACTATCTTTGATGTTATATATTCAAAGTGGGTTCTTATTATTTTTATCGTGTAGATAAATTATATTTTTTATTATTTTTTCATGTTTAATTTTACAATTTTTTTATTATGGATTGTCAAATTTTTTATCATTTTAGATTTATATATCAATTTTTTTTATTTTTTACTTGGTTTATATAGAACTAAGATATGTTATATAAGTGAAAGACAAGCATAACTTCACTGAGATGTTTTTACAAAAGTGAATTAGATTTAAATTTCACTATCTAAATATAAAATCAAAGCTATCTAGAGTATATCTTAATTAAGATTTATACCTATCCTGATGTTATTGACATAAAAGTACGATATCACCAATGTAAGAAATATGATGGGTATCTTGTATCGATTAAAAATAAAACCAATTTATAATATATAAATAAGATAAATATTATATTTTTGTAAGATTGAATTAGACTTAAATTTTATTATTATAATATTTATAAAATTTATAATTTTAGATATCCCAAAAAAATAATAAAAGAACAATTTCTTTCTTTAAGATATATTTTTTGTCATGTTTCTTCAATGTCATGTAAAAATAATAATTTATTTTGATATAAAATTTTGGAAATGACTAGAACATTTTCACATATTTGATATACGCAATAGGGTAAGCTCTTATGGCTAATTTCGGAGTGTATTCTTTGTTAATAGTCTTTTGGTAGTTACTCTAATTTTCCTTTAAATATTTCTATTTCAGATAATCGATGTAACTTTCGAACTTTTGCACAAATTTGTCTTTTAACTTTCAGTTCACTCTACAATTGCTCCTCTTATAGATTGTCACCTCTGACACTAAAATCCTTTTTTTCTTTTTCATCACCTAGCCAAAATCATAAGTATGACACAATATTTTAAAAAAAGTTATAATAGTTTTATCATTTAGAAAATGTACCATAACAAATAAAATTGTTTTGATAAAATTATATAAAGTGTGTAAAATAATAATTAATTCTTGGATTAAGAATATATTTAAATATGTGATATGTTGTACAACATTAGAATTGTACTACCCCATGTACGAGATATTCAAGATAGTTTTCTCCGTGTCCAAGATACACAGATAACCAACTCAACAAACCTGCATATCTTGACATCCACCTACACGTAACTCGATAACTGTCGAGTTGGTTGTTCTGGTTTTGAACCACCTAGCACAATCTATAAATATCACTTCACTCACTAAGAAGTATTCACTTTTTCTCATTTGGCTTTTTACTCACTTATACTACACATCACCTAGCCATATTTGATCATTTAATCATTTACTTACTTGAGCGTTGAAGTGTCTTTTATAAATGGACCTCCTTCATCCTTGGGTCATTCATTGTTCAGACTTGGGTCAAGTTGGCTCCAACTTATCTCAAAAAGGTTCGTACTCAGATTATGGTAAGAACATTTAGTGTCCACAGTGAAGCTCGGGTAGAAATTTCCCCCGATCTGGGTATATGCTATCACTCCAAAGCCAAACCAATGACTCCACTTCAACTTCACTTCGAGATGGATCCAACATCCCTACAAGCAATTAAGAATCACGTGGAAAGCATCCCTTAATTTTTTTAATGAAATCTAACTTCTCTTACCTGAATTGAAACAAAAACATCCAAAGAGCTCCAATTCCCAGGGAATAACCAATATAGTTTAACATGCACCATAGAGTTTTGATTAACTATCAAAACACATCACTAAAACCATTAAGTAGCATAAACTAATCTTTAGGGGTAAAAGCATCACATGCAATGGAAATATAACAAGATTCAAGGAAAACTTACAAACTAACTCAAGGAAAGAAGGAGCAGAATTCAATTTACGCAAATCAAGCTTTTGATTGGACAATTCTGCTCCAAACACTGTCACGGATCCAATGGTAGACTTTGATCGTCAGTTTGATGAAAGACGAGGTCATAATCCTATAGAAAAGTTAGGGGAGAAAGAAAATAACCATTTTAGAGATAGTGTTTATATTAAAATGAAACCTAAATAGATAACCAAATCTAACTTAAGAACTAATAATGTATGTTTGTCTCGAAAAATATCTTTAACTTTTTTGTTTCCATCTATACCTAGTGTTGAGCTCAAACATTAAGGGAGATGTTCTCCTTTGTGTCATGAATTCATTATATTTATACTTCTTGGAGAATTAGAAATTAAAGAACTTTCATATCCTCTCAATAATTATTAGACAACTCATGAAAACATAATATTACACTCTAGATTACCAAGAGATAAATTTCAAATTAAAGGGAATAATAACTTTCCACAACTGTCATAAAATGTAATATTATACTAAAAAATGTTTATACATAATAACTATATTTAATAAAAATAGCAAATTTAAAAGTAGGTTATGAGAAGACTTCAAAGGACAATATATATATATATATATATATATATATATATATATATATATATATATATATAT
>Ga0209489_100907_pt1 | contig 59150 bp, 36 predicted proteins | sample SiratrowhiteBW_FD_187527 | JGI IMG/M metagenome (GOLD analysis project Ga0209489, IMG submission 187527) | Root nodule microbial communities of legume samples collected from California, USA - Siratro white BW (SPAdes) (version 2) | ecosystem: Host-associated > Plants > Roots > Nodule | place... | reverse complement strand
TTTTTTTTTTAAATTTTAATTTTAAATTAAAAAAAAAAAAAAAGTAACTATATTTATCAAGCATGACTATAAAAAAAAACATTATATAAGACAAAATTGTATATATCAAATATAACTTGTGTCGTGAAAAAAAAAAAGAAATTATACTTGTAAAAAACAAATTCTTCAAAACAAAATTGTGTTTCCCAAACATAATTAATTATCTTATTTTATAATTTATTTGATAATTTGTTGAAGAAATTAGATGGGAACCCTAAATTTCGATATGTTGAGCTGGTCTAAAATTTGGTAGGCGTAGGTCTGACTTTCACTCGGAAGAAAAGTTTGGCGTGAGCTGTGTGTATGTCATAAAAAAAAAATTAAAGGTATTACCTGACTTAGGAATTTGTTTAAAAGCCTCCTTTAGCAGCTTAGAATAAACGTTTTGTGAATTTTAGCCAATATTTTCCAACAGAAATTTGAAAACATTTTTTTTATATATAAAAGGAGCTGAAATGAGATATTTGAAGGTCTCTGAAACAAGATTTTATGGTGACCATTGATGGATGGCCCCATGGCAAGTATTCCAGTACAACTACAGGCTGAAATCTAGAAAGTTAATATGTTGACTTTGAGCAGGCATATTTATAGTCGTCATTTATTGATTGCCCATTGGACAGCACCACCAAAATAGGAAGAAGTTGGAATATTAATGATAACAATAATAATAATAATCATAATTTAATTGTATTCTTACTCATTGGTGGGTTACAGTAGATTAACAATTAGAGCGTAACCAGAAAAAATAACTAGAAATTATGGGGTTGAAGAGCCATCCATATATATGTATGAGAGTGTGGGAACAGTGGTCCCGTGCACCTCTTTGCCTGCACATGATCATGTTAAGAGACTGTTACCATGTTAGGTTATGCTCACCAATTGCTACAAATAATCGGGGGTGGGGTGAGGGCACAAGCATATGTTTTAGAGTTTAACGTTGATGATAGATTATAATGTCATTACATTCATTTCATATTGTTATATATGGCAAAAAAATATTTTATTTATTTATTTATTTATGTGTATTACGCTTATATAAATAAAAAAATAAAAATAGAAGAAATCACTTATATAATTTTTCATTAAAAATATATTAGAATATATTTTTAAACGAATGGAGCAACTAGGAGAGGTAAACGCAGAGTGGAGAAGGAAGACGATGCAATGGGAGGCAGCTGAGAGTGCAGTGTGAGTTGATTGACCAATTGGAAGTTGCAAATGAATGAATGAGTATTGATTGCAGCTCTGCATTTCCACCCAATAGCTCAACCACCACCTGTCCACCAAGATTAAAAAAAGTGGCAGAGTTTGTACAGATGTGAGTTAATGTTGCGTAGAGATGAATTTGTTGAGTGACAGTTGGGTTCAATTTAAAGAGAGAGAGAGTTAAAAGAGAAGGATGGCCCCTCGTGAAAGTCACACCTCCTCTTAGAATACCTGTCATAATCCGTACTCACAGTAATTAGGTTCGTTCAAAATATTGAATACAATTACCATGCTAGACCACACTCATTCACACTTCACATTCATCTTATATAACCACTTCCAATGCACCCAAACCCTCATCCCTATGCTTCTTCCCACAATGCACCTCACGGACCTCCTTCTCTTCGCCTTCGCCCTCCTCTTCGTCCGTTGGTGGTGGCGCCGCTGCTCCACCACCGGGGGCGGGCCCAGGAACCTCCCTCCAGGGCCTCCCGGTTGGCCCTTCGTCGGGAACCTCTTCCAAGTCGTGCTGCAGCGCCGTCACTTCATCTACGTCATCCGCGACTTACGTAAGAAGTACGGCCCAATCTTCACCATGCAGATGGGCCAGCGCACGTTGATCATCGTCTCCAGCCCCGACCTCATCCACGAGGCCCTCATCCAGCGCGGCCCGCTCTTCGCCAGCCGCCCCGAAGACTCCCCCATCCGTCTCATCTTCAGCATGGGCAAGTGCGCCATCAACTCCGCCGAGTACGGCCCTCTCTGGCGCACCCTCAGGAAGAACTTCGTCACCGAGATGATCACCCCGCTCAGGATCAAGCAGTGCGGCTGGATAAGAAAATGGGCCATGGAGGCCCATATGAGTAGGATCCAACAGGAGGCCCGTGAGCAAGGCTTCGTGGAAGTGATGAGCAACTGCAGACTCACCATCTGCAGCATCCTCATCTGCCTCTGCTTCGGCGCCAAGATAGAAGAGACCCGAATCAAGAAAATAGAAAGCATCTTGAAGGATGTTATGCTCATCACGCTTCCCAAGCTTCCAGACTTTTTGCCCATTTTCACGCCGCTGTTCCGCCGCCAGGTGAAGGAAGCGAGGGAGTTGAGGAAGAGGCAGGTGGAGCTCTTGGCGCCGTTGATAAGGAGTAGAAAGGCCTACGTGGAGGGGAGCTACTCGGGAAATGACATGGCCAGTCCGGTCGGGGCTGCTTACGTGGACTCGCTGTTCGGGTTGGAGGTGCCCGGACGAGGACGGTTGGGGGAGGAGGAGCTGGTGACGTTAGTATCGGAGATTATCAGCGCGGGGACGGACACGAGCGCCACCGCGGTGGAGTGGGCGCTGCTTCATTTGGTGATGGATCAGGAGATTCAGGAGAGGTTGTATCAAGAGATAGTGGAGTGTGTGGGGAAGGACGGGGTGATTTTGGAGAGTCACGTGGAGAGGATGCCTTACCTGAGCGCCGTGGTGAAGGAGACTTTCCGGCGTCACCCGCCGAGCCACTTCGTGCTGTCCCACGCCGCCACGGAGGATACTAAGCTGGGAGGGTATACGATTCCGAAGAACGCGAGTGTGGAATTTTACACGGCCTGGTTGACGGAGGATCCGAATATGTGGGAGAATCCGAACGAGTTCCGACCCGAGAGGTTTTTGAGCGGGGATGGGGTTGACGTGGACGTGACGGGAACGAAAGGTGTTCGGATGATGCCGTTCGGAATAGGGAGGAGGATTTGTCCAGCGTGGACTTTGGGAATCTTACATATAAACTTGCTATTGGCTAAGATGGTGCAGGCTTTCCACTGGCTGCCCAATCCCAACACCCCACCCGACCCGGCTGAGACATTCGCTTTTACCGTTGTGATGAAGAACCCCCTGAAGGCGGTTATTGTGCCTCGATCCATTTAATTAATTAGCACGCGCTATCTATCTACACTTCTTTTCGTACTACCCTACTTACACTGTTTTATTGTAAAGGACCACATCTCCTTCCTATAAGTCAAGTCAAGGTTGCATCTAATATACTATCCATTTTTTATGCTCTCATTCCATCTCCATTATTATTTCAACACAATTTTTTCTTATTTTATGTCTTGCGATATGAGATAAGGGTCTGTGTTTCACATACCATAGCACGTATAAAAATGGCCATGTTAGAGATTTAAAAAAACACTTGAGATGTTGTAGAAAAGATGGTATACATTTGTCCTAGGTAGTTTAGGCATGTCCATGGAACACTTCTAAAAATAAAGCAACCAAAAAGTATACACAATAAACGAGTGGTTCAAGTGTTTAAGGGTAGCGAATAAATGATTGAGGAAACTATTTATAGAAAATTAAAGTAGTTAGGAAGTTGTTGTTAACCCTTTATAGACATTATTACATGTAATTGACTATTTATATCACAGACATTGATTGCATGTTTTAATTGATGGAAGATAACAAAAAATTATTGTTATGATTCTTTTTTTATCAAACCTTAAGTTTTTATACTGGCTTTATATTTCACCCATTATACCATGTTATCTATCATTGCATTGTTAATTAAAACAAGCTATGAATAAAAGTATTATGTATTACATTTATTCTTTTTTTACTCTCCTTCTTAGTTACATTTTTCTTAATTATTATTACTATTGAATAATTTAAATTATATCCTATAAGACTTCCTTCATTTCATCATAAAATTAGTCTTTTTCATTTCATTTATTTATAATTCAATATAAATAAAAAGTAATCATATTTTATTATTTAGGTACAATTTTAGTGCCTAATTTTGTAATGAGCTTGAACCAATACGATTGAATTAATATCAATTTATTTTGTTTGAATAGTTCTATCAAAGTAAAAAAAGTAAAGTATTGTATATTTTAAAATTTCATCCTCGTATATAATTTTATATTAAAATTGGTCCGAAACCTGAAAAGACGCACGGGTCGGTTTTTGCTTTTGTTTTTATTTATATTAGTTTATTAAATTAAGAGGAATTTGAGTTATATTTTAGAAGTAAAAATAACAATTAATATTTTAAGAACCATAAAAGTAATTTAAAAAGTGAATAAATATATTAAGAGTTGTTATTTGTTATCTCTCTTTATATATACTGTTCTATAAATGGTGGTGTGTACATGAGATATAGTGGTATTAAAACTGACAAAAGTTTAAGGATTTTTGTGTTATTTTATAAAATTAATTTGTAATGTTATTTTGAAATGTTAAGTCTGTCGGTGGTGGTTTTGTTTTCTTTAAAAAATTTAATTTTTTATATTAAATATTGTGTTGCATTCTAATAAATTTGATTTTGTTTAAAGATTGAAGTAAGGATTTTTTTACACAATTGTATACAAATTAGTTCTTTTAATAATAATTTATGGCAATTATTATTTAGCATCAATACAGTAGATTGATGAAACAATTTCATACTGTAATTTAAAATGATTTTATAATATTTTGATATAATTATAATGGTATAATAAGGGGTAAAATAGAAAATGACAATTTTCTAGTGGAGAGTGAACTATACAGTTGCAGGCTATTGTGAGTAATTGAGTATGTGTATAATAAATACATGTTTTTGACCATATGTGTCTGGGAAACTGTTGTATGGAATGTCCACTTGCAGTGCCTTTTTGTGATATAGATATAGATGAAGTTACTGTTTAATATTTTCTCTTTCCTAAACTTATTCCAACAAGTTATTTCAAACTGGGACTTCATTTCCCGCGCAAATTTTAACATTATGAACAACCCAATCCTAAAGTTTTGGTATCTATTTAAAATGTTTTACAGTAAATTAAATAAAAAAAACAGGGATTTTTTTTAAATTATACTTATACTTTTTATTTATTTTTATTATAATTACATTATAAGTTTAACTTAATAAGTCAACTCAACTAACCATAAGTTAGGTTGAATTTGAAAAAATATACCTTTTTAAAATGTAGGTTAAACTAGATTTGACTACTTAACCTAAAAATTAAATGAGCATGATTTAGATTGGAGGTGGGTTAACCTTAGTCCGCCAGTAATAATCATCTATCCTTTTTATTATTATTTTCTCATCACTTTTTATTATAAAGTAAAAAAATTATCACCAAAAATTCTCAACTTAACACAAAACCTATAACAAAAAATAATTATCAATTAAAAAATTAAAATAAACCAAAAATAAAAAGAAGAAAATAAGTTAAATAATAAAAATGAAAAAACTAACGAAGTGTCATATTTTAATATAAAGTAACTACACAACACATATATTTTATTTAAAAAATATATAAATTTAAAGTTATTATCAATAATAATTTTGGATTGATTAAAATAAAAATAAAATAATTGGATTTGTACCTTTGATTCTTAATAAGTGACCTTTAAATTTAATTCAATATTTTAAAATTAACTTATACAATAAATTTACATTCGTTTATAAATTATTAAAAGTTTTATTTTTAGTTGGTATGAAATCTTGAATATACTTTTTTAGTGAGTTTTTCTAACTTGTATATGAAACTATATATTTAAGAGTAGTTAGATAATATTTTGATTTGTAAAATAAAATTTATACTTATTTATAAATTATTAAAAAACTTTATTTTTAGTTAATGTAAGATATTTAATATTGATTATTGTGATAATAATTATAAAGAAAATGTTAAAATATTGGTGTAACTATGTAAATGAAGATGAAGATGTGTTTGTAATTAAGAGTGTAAATAGAGTTATTCTCATATAGTCAAGACTAGGCAATAGACAATTGAAACTAATAGTCACAACCTCACCCATTTTCTACTGTTTCAACAAAAATAAAAAATTTGTTTCTTGTTTTCTCCCATTACCCATTCAGATACATAAATATAAAACATTTATGACGACAGAGCCAGTCAAAAAAATTTATGTGCTGATGTTCTGATATAACAAATAAATTTAACATCTTAGATAATGTAAAAGAAAAAGTGCAATTAAGCCAATCACGAAACAGAATAAAAAGCATTACCTAGTTCATGTAACAAGTGGTGGCATAGGAAGAACTTTTGCTAATAAAGACTTCTTCCTCCTTATATTATCTTTAACAAAATAAATGCTTTTGTTAAATATTTCGAAATAAAATGTTATTCCTTAAGCATATTTCAAAATAGTTAGTTTCATCAACGAAAAAATGTTTTTATATTAATGCCCAATATTATATAATATATAAAGATATTCCTTACACGTGGATGTGTAACTTAAAAATACACATTTTATATAATTGAGTTTGCTTTTGTTATAAGATCAGGATTAGATACTTTAATATAAATTAGTTAGGTGATTTGAAATAAGGAGTTTATCTTATGATTGGTATAGACAATTGATTTATGATATAAACAATAAAATAAAACGTATCTCTTCATAATTTGAGAGATATATAAGCAGTAGCTAATATTGAAAAACCTACCTCATTGATATATGCTTATGTTTTCTATCGACTAATTCATTTTACTCATAAACATACAGACAATTGAGTTTATGAATGATTATATAATGTGAAAGAAAACTATAGAAGACGTTAAATTTTTTACTATCATCAAATTATAAACATTTTATTTTTAAATATAGTTGATTTTCAACCATTTTCTTAAATTATATAAAATGTGAAAGACCCTGAAACTTAGATTGTACTACATAAATCTATATATATTAGGGATATACAGAAAGTGCACCTATTACCTAATATCATTATGTAAAGGGATTGAATAAAGTCCTCGAGTATCATAAAAAATTAAATGTAATAATTGTTAAGTAGTATCATATGGGAAAAAGATGGATTATAAGATCTTCATAACAACAGATCTTAGAATTTAATCCAAAATCACAATTTAAGCTCCATAAGAACTTAATTTACCAAGTGATAAAACTTATTCATCATAAAAATGAGGACTCCATTAGATTGTTCACTTCTAAATACAAAATTTTATTCAAACGTTGAAATTGAAGAGTTTGTATATCTACCAGCCTCCAAAATGCCTGGATAATAATTATAAATTAATTGTTATGAACTAAATCAGTTGTTAAACTTATTCAAGGATATTTTTTTGATAATTTAGTTACTAAACTACTTTATTTTTATACACAATATTAATAATAATAAACTTAAAAGTTGTGTTTCCATTGTTTTTCACAGTTAAATAATTAAGACGTCATTTAAAAGAGTCACTTGCACTTTTCAATTTTTTATTACATCATAGGTATTTTAAAGGACATGTAATTCTTTTATTCAGATAAAGAGCTTTCGCTGTACATAAACCATATCAAATTCAAACAAGATTATCTCTTATATTTTTATCTTATATTAAAAACAATAAATTTTATTGTTAAATTATTATCTTTATCTCTTACATAATTTCTAAAATAAAAAATATATATAAATAGTCTCCAGCATTATAAAACATACTAAGTAATTTCTCAAATATTGAAAATCCTTCAAAATATTCTCTAAACTGAATGAAATATATCAAAGGATTAATGTTTTGTGTTTAATTTTTAAAATAAGTAAATATTTTAATAAATTAAGTTTATGTGTTTGCCTAATTTAGTTATTTAAAAAGTAATTATTTGTTATTTATTTAACAATAATCTGTTTATTAAATTAGTAATTATTTAACAAAATAAAGTTAAACAACTTAGTGAATATTTGATCTGAGAGATGGATGATTTAATTTTAAAAAATGTGAGAGAGGAATGGAGAGCAATTAGATAGATGGTTGAAAGAAGATAGAGATGTAAGAGGTTGAATTTACTAGGGTACTCCCAGTGCAGAGTGAAGGAGATGGAGTGGTGCGTGTCAATGCCAAAGACAGAACTACATGCTCACCTCAATGGATCCATCAGAGACACTACCCTTCTGTAACTTCTTTTCTTTTATTTTCATTTACTCTTTATGCCTTTTCCCATTCTCCCACATTCTGAAATTTTGCATTTTTCTTACACAGAGACCTCGCTAGAGCTTTGGGTGACAAGGGGGTCATAGATTTCTCCCAGGTCGAGCATGTTATCCTTAAAAGTATGCCCCTTTTTCTCCTACATCCTAATTGTGCTTCATGTTAAGTTTCGATTTGACTTCCACGTTTGAGTTGTGCTTTGCAAAAAAGGGTAGGAGATTCATGACAATAAAAGAGGAAACGGAATATGACAATGAAAAACGCAAAAGGGGTAGAACCTGAAATTCAAAATTTTTGAATTTCTGGACTGTTCCCGATTTTTTTGAATCTGCTGCAAGCAGGACTTAGCCCCATATATACCCATATTTGTGTTTAAAGCTTGAGTTTGATTAGGGCTATTTAAATACAGATGATCGTTCATTAAGTGAGGTATTCAAGTTGTTTGACTTAATCCACATTGTTACGACTGATCACTCGAGTATTACCAGAATTACCAAAGAGGTATGTTATTGTCTTCGTGCCCACTACCTACTATCTGTAGACTGTATTGTATTATTTCAGTTTTTTTGCTTTTGCATTTAAGCAAACAACTTGTGCAAGCAGGTTGTTGAAGATTTTGCATCTGAGAATGTTGTATATCTGGAGCTGAGAACCACACCAAAGGTAATATTTGGAGCTCAGTTGGTTATTTTGTTTGTTCTTGTTTCCAAAGGCTGGATGAGGAAAGTGTTTTCTTAATTATGTGTAGAAAAATGATTCCGTAGGAATGAGCAAACGTTCTTACGTGGATGCTGTACTGGAAGGTCTAAGAGCTGTCAGTTCAGTAGATGTGTCTTTCATGCCTTACAGCGAGGAACCTACAAATCTTTCAAGCCCATTACTCTCAGATGCGAGTGATAACTGTAATGAAAACACCAGGAAAAAAATATTTGTTAGGCTTCTCTTGAGCATTGACCGTAGGGAGACAACGGAATCGGCAATGGAAACGGTAATATTCATGCAGAAGAATTTTGGGCAAAGTTAAGTCTGTTTGTTACTGACTTGGACTGCTGCAGGTAATGCTTGCACTGGAAATGAGGCGTTTTGGGGTTGTTGGAATTGACCTCTCTGGGAATCCAGCAGTTGGTGAATGGTATATCAGATTGATCTTGGACTCTAGTGCAGTGATTTATTTTGAGTTTTAAAAATTGATGCTAGAGCCCAGTTTTATCTTTTGTAGGACTACATATCTGCCAGCATTGATATTCGCTCGACAGCAAGGTCTTTATGTAACTCTTCATTGTGGAGAGGTGATTAATCTTTTCTTTGTACCTTTTATCCTGGTGTTTCTCTTGCAGTTTTTTTCTTTCTGACTGTGTGTTCAGGTATCAAATTCAAAGGAGATACACAATATGCTTGACTTTCTTCCGCAGAGGATTGGACATGCTTGTTTCTTCGAGGAAGAACATTGGAAAAGGCTGAAGTCCTCTAACATTCCGGTTAGACCGTTACTTTAGTTATATTAATGTTAAAGCAAAAAAAAGTGGCAGTGTGGCATGATTTATGTGGTTGCAAGCACATGTTTTTGTTAGTATTCAATCAATTAAAAGTTTATACTCGTTAAAATTTTACTTTTGTCGAATTTAATGTTTGATTTGATCTGGGAGACCACAATCTCTTCCTTTCACTGATTATTCTTCAGGGCTTCTGATTGTTGCTAAGTCTGAATTCTTTGTATTATATTGTCTTTTTACAATTTATAAACAGATGACTTATATATCATGTTTTTCATCTTCATTTTCAGGTTGAAATTTGTTTGACATCAAACATTAGAACATTGTCTGTTCCAACAATAGATGCACATCATTTTGGTAGGATCTTTTGTTTATTTTTGAAATTGATGATGATAAATAAAAGAAACTTAGTGTTTGTGCAACTTTACATGAGATTTTATAGGCTTTAAAGTATATTAGGGCTTTGATCAGGGAATCAACTTTAGGCAGCCTCTCATAACATCATGGGTTTGTTGATGCAGTTAATTTATACAACGCAAAACATCCTTTAGTTCTGTGTACTGATGACTCAGGCGTATTTTCTACCAGTCTCTCCAACGAATACAACATTGCTGCTTCCACATTTGGTAAGGTTTCACTTTTCTCTCGCAGGCAGTAGAATTCAAACTAATAGCTAAACTCTGCTGACTGCTTGTTGGTTTGGTTAATATCTAGGCCTTGGACAGAAGGAAATGTTTGAGCTATCAAAGAACTCCATCGAGTTTATATTTGCAGATAATGTAGTAAAGGAGGTTTTAAGAAAAACTTATGATTCAGCAGCAAAGCTTCTGGAATTGTAGGTAGAGTTTCACAGTGGTGGAATGTATTTGGATCGTTTTGACTTTTAAGTTATAGCGTCTAGTACAATGGACACAACTTACGGTAGTTCATATTATATTAGAGAATGCGTTAACAGGGGTGGCTGGGATTGGATTGGCCCTGATAATTTTTGTTCGTATATCAGACAGACATGGCACGTGATTCTTTCCAGAAGGTCATTTGATGAAATTGGATATGGTCAAGTTATTAGGTATATGTTGATCAAGCGACTCTCCTATGAGCCAACTTCATATTTGACCAATTGGAATGGGCGGCTATGAACTAGTCCACTGTGGCATACAACTGAACAAAATACCTTTATGGAGGCTTCGATCCAAACATCCGAATTAAGTAGGCCAAACAGCTTAGGCAGTAATCCACCTTCGCTGTTAAGTTGATAGACATATGTGGAAGGCAATGTAGATTAAAGGTGAGAAAAAAAAAATCCACATTGTCAAATCTAATCCATAATTATTCAAATCTATATTATTTTAAATCTATTTATATGGATCTATGTCAAATCTAAATTCATTTTATTTTTTATTTTAAGTCTAATCTATTTAATTGGATTTGGATTGGATATACCTTGGATAACTTTTTCGATTTTGAAAATCCAAAATTAATGTGCCATTTCAAGTTATGAATTGCTAGGTTAGGTCAAACCCAAGTAAGGTAGCATCATGTTAGGTTCATGTATGGATAGGCCAAGTCGGTTTGAGTTAGAGTCAAGCCAAGTAATTGAGACTAGTTGAGGTAAGTTCACATTTAGTTGAGTTGGGCTAGGCTCAGGTCGATATTAGTTTGATCAAGACTAGATAGAGTTTAACTCGATGAAGACCTGATCGAGTAGGTCCAAGTCAAATCGAGTCAACATGAACCCAGGTCAAGCAGAATCAGTCTAAACCCAGGTCAAGCAGAATCAGTCTGGGCCTAGGTCCAATTGGGTTGGCACAGGCCCAAGTTGAGTTGTCCCATGCTCAGGTTGAGTTGAGTCAGTCAAGGCCTAAGTTAGCCATAGTGTAGGTTGAGCTAAGTCAGTTTGGAGGTCAAGTCGAGTAGGCATAGCCCCAGGTCGAGTCATGTCGACCTAGGCCCAAGTCTACCCAAGTCAGCTCAGGCCAAAATCGAGCCAAGTTAGCCTAGTCCTAAGTCAACCCAAGTTAGCCTAGCTATGGGTCAACCTAAGTAAGCCTAAACCAAGTCTAGTCGAGTCGACCTAGGTTGAGTTGAGTAGGTGTGGGCCTAGGTTGAGTGGTGTCGACCCAAGCCCAAGTCGAGCAGAGTCAGCTTGATCATAGGTTAAGCTTAGTTGGCTTGAGCCTAGCTTACATCGGGCCCAGGTTGAGTTAAGCTGGCTCAAACTTAAGCTGAGGTGAGTCAGCTTGGCCTATGCCGAACCAAATAATCTTGAGTCCAATTGAGTTGAGTCAGCCCGGGCCAACAGAAGCCAAGTTGGGTAGGACAATGTTCAACCGAGTTGAGCTAGGTCAATGTCGAGTCAAGTTCAGTTCGGTTGGGCCCAAGTGGGATCGAGATAGGTTAGTCAAGTTTGGCAAAGTCGATGGTTCGTTTGGTTAAGATATCATGCCTACATTAGGTCTGGGCCATGTCAAATTGAGTTGGGTTGATCTCACATCATGTCGACTTGGACCTAGGTCAATCTGGGTTGGGGTGGGCTGACGTTCAATCGAGTTGGGATAGGCTTAAGTCAGTCTCAATACAATCGAGTTTAGTCCATGTCAAGTCGAGTCCAAATAAGACCGAGATGGACTGGACCAGGTCGGACCAATTTAATTTGTGCTTAGGTTGGGCCAAGACATCGGGCCCACATTTGGTTAAGGTCATGCAAAGCTAAGTTGAGTCAATCTAACGTCAGGGCGAGCCAAGTCATCGAGGCCCAAAATTGAGTTGACTTGAGCCCATGTTCAGCCGAATTATGTTGGGTCCAAGTTAAGTTGAGTCTTATTAAGATTAAGTTATATAGTGTTTAAATTAAGTCAAATTCAGTCAGGTTCCAGTTCAAATCCGGGTGCGCCTGATCAATAAGACACTTGAAATGAAAGATTATATTACGTTTTTTTAGAAAACATTTTTTCCAATAGAAGCAAGCGAGGGAGGGAAAAGGAGCCTTGAAAATTGCGTTTGATTCTCAATTCTAAGCATCAGTAGCTTTGTTTGTTTAAAAAAAAAATGCTGTGAATATTTTCGTCTCGGATTCAAGGAAAGATTCTAAGTTAAGTTAACTAAGGTGCAATTGAGATGGACTAGGTAAGGTTAAGTTGGACTCATATTCAATCAATACATTAGACTTATATTAGTTCAAGACCATATCAAGTTAAGTTGTATTAAATCTATATAATATAATTATGTTAATTTTACATTAGATCCATATCAAATTTTGATCAAATAAATAAAGAAATTTAATCTAAATTTAATCTGAATTGAAAAAGTTCAAATAAACTTTTGATGTCTTTAAAATATATTTGAAATTATGATCTAATCTATTTTATTATAAGCTTGACATAGATTGAGTATAATTATTTTTCATCCTTAGGCTTAGTTCACTAATTAACCTTTTAAATCACGACATCTTTTGGACTTAAATTCATCGATGATCATAAATTTGCATTTAATTCTGTAAAATAACTAAATATCTAACAATATATAAAAAAACTCTGACCGGTAGAGTTGTGGTTAATTCCTTTACAGACGGCTAATATTTCCTATAATCCTTCGTTAGCACAAGAATACAGAAGTACAGTCAAAGTCATGGCATGTCGTGTTGAACTTATTGAAAAAACAACTGCTTGCAGTTTCGTATTTTGTCACAGTTGAAGTTGTTAAGTAAATAAAGTTTTAAAATCAATAATTCGATTTCGAATTTTGGAATGCATTAATAATATGTAAAAATTCATTAAGTAATATGCAATATGATGCTTAAGGATAACGACAATTTTTTACACTAGTTATAGACTCTTAAAGGGCAAATGATAAAATTATCTTTTATAGGGGGAATCCAAGCCCAACACAAGGTAATGAGATCCCTTAAACCTTAGTCGCTACTAATTTTTTTTTTCACCAAATAAAATTTACAAAATTTCAAATAAGACTTTTCTCACCACTTCACTGCAAAATAATGCTTTTGTATGCACTTTTTTCTTGATGTCCCCACCCTGCGTCCCATGGCACTGAAATATATTGAAAGCAGTTAGTTAAGTTATTCTTCTCTAGTTTTCTACCAAATAGCCGGCCATGGTTTTTCCATTAAATGTACTAAAAAAAGTACAAACCAAACCCAAATTAAAATTCAATAGCCTTATAGCCTTCCTTCAAGAATCTAATATTTTATAAACTGGTATATTTTTCAAACTTGACATCTACGAAATATCGTAATTGCAGATCCATAAATAAATAAATAATAACTGGCGAACATCCTTGAAGATCAAACATTAATTAATTTATTTGTCCAAAACAGTGTTTTTCTTTCTTTTTTCCATTTTGTTTAAAGAAAATAAATAAGGAAAAAAAAGAAAGAACACTGGATTTGATGGGTTCGTCTTCTGAGTTAGTGTGCGCTAAAGTTGATTACATTATTTACATTTACATGCGTGTTCTGTTGTTTTCCTATATTTGTTGAAACATGAATCAGCATTGAGCATTGAGCATTGAACCGCACGATCCGATTGGGATCCGAATGCGGCAGCGTAACGTAGAGGTCAATTGTGAAGAATTGAATGTGAGTACGTAACTGAATCGTGAATTCTCGATCCCAAATCGACAATGTCTTGGGGTTTGGGTTGGAAGAGACCTTCGGAGATCTTCCACCTAACTCTCAGCTATGGCACCGACGATCCGCCGGAGAATCTCGCCCGCACCTCATCCTCTTCCCGCTCCTCCTCCTCCTCCTCTTCTTCCCTGTCTTCCTCCGCTTCCACTTCGTCAATCATCTCGCAGGATCAGGACCTCGGCTTTCGCATTGAATTGGATTGGTCGGCGTCGGAGGACGAGGATCAGGTGGCGCTCAAGCTTCAATCGCAGCTGATGGTGGCGCTGCCGATGCCGCAGGACACGGTGGTGGTTGAGCTCACGCCTCGGGAAGATGACGAGAGCGTGGTGGATTTGGGAATGAAGGTTGTTAAGCGACGGGAGCCTCTCAGAGCGGTCACAATGGCCAAGGTTGTTGCCTCCGGTCAGCAGAGCGACGGCACTGGCGTTTTGATACGCTTGTTGCGCTCCGATTTGCCGGCCTCCACGCCGCCGCCGCCGCTGCCGAACGTTGGAGATGCCGCCCTTGCCGGTTCCGGCAACCACTGGACCAGTCTCTCTGTGCTCAGTCTCTGCGGCTGTGGCTTGTCGGTGAGTGTTGCTTACTCTTTGATGGAACTCTCACTCCTGTGGGTTATAACTGCTGCCAAGTGAATTTTGTGAATCTACGGGTTGTTTGTGTGATATGTGTAGTTTCCGAAATTGGAAAAGTTAGTCAGTGATTTCGTCTGATATCTGCTATATTCTACGGTAACATATGAAAGAATTAGGCTATGTTTGGATAAAAATTAGGAACATGCATATGTAAAAGTACTTCTGAACTCAAGTAGCATCTATAAATACACTTGTACTGTATTATTATGTTTTCTTGCCTTGCGTTTTTTCCTCCCTGGTGCTCAGGAAGTGCTTTGTATTTTATAATTATGGTGGAGTTGAAATCAAACGTTAGAGTTGGATCGGGGATGTTTTAAACACGTTATCATTGTGTACAGGTATTTCCAGTAGAGCTTACACAATTGCCACACCTTGAGAAACTCTATCTTGATAACAACAGGCTAAGTGTTTTGCCGCCTGAGCTTGGTGTGCTAAGAAGCTTAAAAGTGCTCAGGGTCGACAGCAACATGGTTGTCTCGGTGCCTGGTAAGCTTTCATTGTTTGACTACTACCATAGAGGATAGTGGTAAACTTTTTGTGTTCAAGTGTGCCTAGCGGTGACGGAAATATTTGTAAATCCTCTAATAAGTATACTGAGTAAACATTTTCCGACAGATCTACTTGAAAGTAATGAGTAATGTTAGATTATATGCAGTTTCCAACTTAACACAAACATAGAAAGCATGATTGCATTGGGTACGGGAAGTCGTAGCCCCACTTACTGCACCAATATACTTGATTAACACTGTGGAGTTGGGGAGCAAACCCAATGTTTCAGCCCTGCAGTATCTACACTTGTGATATTTCCTTAAGTAACTAATGTACTAAGATTGGTGTTGCTTAAAATAACTCCTTGTATCTGATTTTTATTTCTTTGAGCAGCGGAACTGAGACAGTGTATGCAGTTGGTGGAGTTGTCATTGGAACATAACAAGCTTGTTAGGCCACTTCTTGACTTCAGGTTTTTGGTTTAGAGGATTTTGTATAAATTAGTCTAGACTCCACGTATTGCTCTGGTCTTACTGATACCACTAATGGCAGGGCTATGGCTGAATTACGGGTTCTTAGGCTATTTGGAAATCCTCTTGAGTTTCTTCCTGAAATTTTGCCCCTCCACAAACTTCGCCACCTTTCTCTTGCAAATATTAGGATTGTGGCAGATGAAAATTTGAGATCGGTGAATGTGCAACTAGAGGTAGTACTTTGCAAACTAACTAGACTACTTCTGACATTATCCTTTTAAAACATATCGCATATTCAATTAAACATGTTTTTTCTTGTCAGTACAGATGGAAAACAGTTCTTATTTTGGTGCTTCTAGGCATAGACTCAGTGCCTTCTTCTCTCTTATATTCCGCTTTTCTTCTTGTCATCACCCTTTACTAGCATCTGCACTGGGAAAGATAATGCAAGACCAAGGAAATAGAGCGTTTATAGGTAAAGATGAGAATGCAGTGCGACAACTTATAAGCATGATAAGTAGTGACAACAGTCATGTGGTATGTTTTACTGGGTCTAGATATCACAATTTTTTAAAACCTTATCTTCTGCTATTTGGTGATTGTCCTTCATATTTTCCAGGTCGAACAAGCCTGCTCTGCTCTTTCATCCCTTGCCTCAGATGATTCCGTAGCATTGCATCTGATGAAAGCAGACATCATGCAACCAATTAGAACAGTTCTGAAATCTGCAGGTCTGGAAGAGGTAATATCTGTACTGCAAGTTGTGGTCAAGTTGGCTTTCACTTCTGATTGTGTGGCTGAGAAGATGTTGACCAAGGATATTTTAAAATCATTGAAAAACTTGTGTGCTCATAAAGATCCAGAGGCAAGTTAGTTTCTTTTCATAGATAATGATTTAATTGATTCCTTATATTGCACAGTCCTTTAAGTTTTAGATTTGTCCTTCTATTAGGTACAAAGGCTAGCTCTGTTAGCTGTTGGGAATTTAGCCTTCTGTCTGGAAAATCGTCGCATACTGGTTACTTCTGAAAGCTTACGGGAACTTCTCTTGCGCCTGACTGTTGCAACTGAGCCACGTGTTTATAAAGCTGCTGCTCGTGCTTTGGCAATTCTTGGTTTGTCTTTGTATATAAAATTCATTTGTTTCTTAGGATGTTTTATCCTGATCACTGAATAGGGTTCTTCATTTTTTACTTTTGTAGGAGAAAATGAAAACCTTAGGCGTGCAATAAAAGGGAGACAAGTGGCAAAGCAGGGACTACGCATACTCTCAATGGATGGAGGTGGAATGAAAGGTCTAGCAACTGTACAAATGCTAAAGGAAATTGAAAAGGGATCTGGAAAACGAATACATGAGTTGTTTGATTTAATATGTGGCACATCAACGGGAGGAATGCTAGCTGTCGCGCTTGGGATTAAGTTAATGACTTTGGAAGAATGTGAAGATATATACAAAAATCTTGGTAAGGATGTCGCTTAGGAATGATATATGTCATTTATTTATTTTTTATCAATCTGTTTAATTTCCCTACAATTCTAGATAAACTGATTCAAAACAATTGGCATCAGGGAAGCTTGTTTTTGCTGACTCTGTTCCCAAGGACAACGAAGCTGCTACTTGGAGAGAAAAATTGGATCAACTTTATAAAAGTTCATCACAGAGCTTTAGGGTTGTTGTTCATGGATCAAAAGTATGTATTTCTTTCCTTTATGTTGGTGCATTGACATTTACTTGTCATATGTATATGTTTGTCTATCTGTATATAATAGGGATATGACAACATACACCCACCAAATTTTAGGAGTAACTTAATTATAACTATAAATTTCTTCGACTACCCCCTATGTGCAACCTTTTAATTTACTCTTTCTAAAAAAACAAGTGCATGTAAGTTAGTAGAGACATACGAGGTTTGCTAGCTTACACCTAATTAGTGTTTAGAAGAAGTAAGTTAGCAAACTATAACTTAATTTCTTAAAATATATCCAAGGTGTAGCTTGCTAATTTTTTCATTCTAAAAATCAAGTGGGTGTAAGTTAGTAATACACATAATTTGCTAATGCTCTTCTTCAAAAACACACACACGTGTTTGAAGCATGTGTTCTAGAAAATCTTAATGGAAATGAGAAAATTCACAATATCAATGTTCATGTTGGGCAATTTTATTTTACATTTGTTAATGCATAACTCATTATTTTCTGTGAACTTTTAGTTATTTTGACAAAGATATGATCTAGGTACGTGAATTTTCTATGCCCTAACATGAGTGTTATGACTTATTAACTTGCAGCACAGTGCAGAACAGTTTGAGAGGCTATTGAAGGAAATGTGTGCTGATGAGGATGGAGATCTAATGATAGATTCTGCTGTGAAAAATGTGCCCAAAGTTTTTGTTGTATCAACCTTGGTGAGCATGATGCCTGCACAGCCCTTCATATTCCGCAATTATCAGGTTCGTATTTTTTATTGTTGTTTATAACTGCTGTTAAAACACATTTGTTCATTGTTGTTAATGTGTTGTTTATTTATATATATTTAATTCTCTGTCCCTCTCTGCATCTATGTTGTTACTATCTATAACGCAGTACCCTGCTGGAACACCTGAGGTTGCTCTTACAATGTCAGATAGTTCAGGTATCAATGTATTACAATCAACTATAGGTGAACAGGTTGGCTATAGACGCAGTGCTTTCATTGGAAGCTGTAAGCATCAAGTATGGAAGGCCATCAGAGCATCATCTGCTGCTCCATATTATCTAGACGATTTCTCAGATGGTACTGATTACTCTGCTGTTGTTTGCATCAAATTTATTTAGTCTTTGTTATTTCTATTTCTGTACTGTTTTGACATGTATTTGCTTTCATGCTCCAACGTACCTTAAGATGTCAATCGCTGGCAAGATGGCGCAATAGTGGCAAACAATCCTACAATTTTTGCCATAAGAGAAGCACAACTTCTGTGGCCTGACACAAAAATTGACTGTCTGGTTTCAGTGGGATGTGGTTCTGTTCGAACTAGGGTAGGTAATCTTGTCAGTTTTAATTCTGCTCGACAATAATATTCTGTGTTTGGAAAAGAAGATCAAGGGTTTGGATAGTTATTCATTGTAACCCTTGGTTCATACGTCTGTAAACATGAAATTAAAAAGAAAATGATATTGAAATTATGGGATTTTAGGTATAGAAGGAGGTAGAGAGATATAAGAGAATGAGATACTGTATTGATATTAACTAATGAGATACTATATCTCTAGGCACGAAAAGGAGGTTGGCGGTATTTGGATACGGGGCAGGTATTGATTGAAAGTTCATGTTCTGTTGATCGGGTGGAGGAAGCTTTAAGTACACTGCTACCTATGCTTCCTGAGATACAATATTTTCGTTTCAATCCAGGTATAATGTTTATGCTTTTGAGTTTGGGAATGAAGAATCTTTCTTTGCCTTTAAATTCTGTTTGATTCATTTTTCAGTAATTTCCTATTTTCTTTCAATTTTAGCTCCATTTATTTTCTTTGTTTGATAAAGAAGTCTACTTCCAGGGTAGATATTCTTGGAAAGAACTTTAGTTCTCAATAAGTGTTCTTGGTGTCTTTCCTTGCAGTTGATGAACGTTGTGATATGGAACTTGATGAGACAGATCCAACTAACTGGCTAAAGTTGGAATCTGCAATTGAAGAGTATATACAAAAGAATCATCAAGCATTTGAAAATGTGTGCGAGAGATTGGTCCTTCCTTTCCATCATGAGGAGAAGTGGTCAGAAAATCTGAGACATAAATTACCCAAGACAAAGGAATCACTTGAGGGTATTGTGGATTATATGTTGTCTGTACTGTAAAATTTCACTTCATCGATCCCCTTAGACATTATGCTTCTTCTGTTTTATTTTATCAGGAACCAATGGCCCAACCTTAGGGTGGAGGCGTAATGTACTACTTGTTGAAGCTGCACATAATCCAGATTCTGGAAAAGTGATCCACCATGCCCGGGAACTTGAGTCATTTTGTGCTCGTAATGGCATACGTCTGTCCTCCATACAGGGTTTGTCTGGGATTGTGAAGACAGTGCCATCAACAACATTCCCAACTCCATTTGCATCACCTTTGTTTACAGGAAGCTTCCCTTCAAGTCCCCTCATGTATAGTCCTGATCTTGGTCAGAGGGTTGGACGAATTGATTTGGTCCCACCATTAAGTTTGGATGGTCAATTGGGAAAAACAGTGGCATCGCCTCCGATGTCTCCTCGAGGACTTAGACAACTATCTTTTCCCATTAAATCATTGCATGAGAAATTGCAGAATTCGCCACAAGTAGGTGTTATACATTTGTCTCTTCAAAACGACTCTAATGGCTTAATTGTGAGGTATTTTCTAGTATGATTAATTACTTTCATGAATTGCTGTTCGCTGTCTCTGGTTACTTTTCTCTGTGCGCGTAGAAGCTTGATGCTGTTGTTCTTTTATTTAGTTGGCACAATGATGTGTTTGTGGTGGCTGAACCTGGAGAGCTTGCGGAGAAATTTCTACAAAATGTCAAGATCAGTTTGTTGTCAACAATGAGGAGCAATCGCAGAAAGGGCGCAACTCTCCTGGCAAATATTTCTACTATTTCTGATTTAGTTGCCTTTAAACCTTATTTTCAAATTGGAGGCATTGTCCACCGATACCTAGGCCGTCAAACCCTAGTATATCTTCTTTCCCCTGTGCTTCTTTATACATTTTTTAACTCAGATTAATATATCTATTAGAAACTTAAGTTTTTTTTTTTTTATTTTTTTTATATAGGTTATGGAAGATGATCAAGAAATTGCTTCATATATGTTTCGTAGAACTGTCCCTTCTATGCACCTATCCCCTGAGGATGTACGATGGATGGTATGTGTGCTTTGCTTCCACTTTACTATCCTTTGGATGTACATTTTATAGCTTCACTCAAACTGCTAAGAACTTTCATATTGGCTATTACCCAATGTTCACTGTCATCATCTGAACTGGAGTTTAAGCTATGGAATGGTCACTTGATTATACATGATTCACTTTTATATAAAAGTTGTAGTTCATATGGATGCCTTATTTTGGAGAATATGAACATGTGGACAGAGCAAGAGTCCATTTCATTTTTTTTTTCTTGAAGAATTTTGGGCAATCTAACTATTTGAATTAGATCTTTACTGTGACATGACACTAGCTTTGGCTGATTTTTGAAGCATCTGAACTGTGTAGGCAGTGTAAATTTTAAAGATCATCTACAGCCATTATTTTGTCTGTTAGGGTGTCTGTTTTAGTGAAAGAAGGGATAAGCATTTTAGTTTGTTTTATCATATCAAGAGAATAAATAATGCCCTTTGGTTTGAATAAGAGTGACAAGTTCATAATTATGAATTTGACTTCTCTAGAGTGAGTGATTTCTTTTGGAGGTAAAGTGCAGAGTTATAACATGTGATAAAAGAAGTCAATGGTGTGATATTCTAATAGAATAATACATATTATGGCACGCTATAAAGTCTGTCTCTAGAGTATACGTTATAGTTGTCAAATCCCATTAGGATCATTTGGTATAGGTTCTTATTATAAATCAGAGCCATGCTTTCCCTCGTTGATTGTTTCAATGTAAGATGTATATAGTGTTTGGTTGGATGGAGGAAGGGAAAGAGGAGGGCGGGATTATGAGGAAATATGTGGATTTTATGGTGTTGTATGACATCTTTGTTCTCTACTACAACAATAATTTCCCTGGTGTAGTAGGGATATAGAGGAGAGAAATTTCTAGTCAAATCCCGTGTCATATTCGTAAAATTGTTGACTCATTTCTGCTCTCCTTTTACTGGTATCTTGAATTACCTAGGTTGGAGCTTGGAGGGACAGGATCATAATATGCACAGGGACACATGGACCTACTGCTGCCCTTATAAAGGCCTTTCTGGACTCCGGTGCCAAAGCTATTGTTTGTCCTTCAAATGAACCTCCAGAGTCTCAGACGACCAATGTTGATGGTTACAAAGAGTTGAATACGGTGGAAAATGGAAAATTTGAAATTGGAGAGGATGAAGCAGATGATGAGAACATACCCAGCAGTCCAGTAAGTGACTGGGAAGATAGTGACCCTGAGAGAAATGGGGACCGCACTTTGTCTTTTTGGGACGATGATGAAGAGGAGCTGTCACATTTTGTTTGCCACTTGTATGATTCATTGTTTAGGGAAGGTGCTAGCATCAATGTTGCTTTGCAACATGCTCTTGCCTCATATAGAAGAATGAGGTATGTGTGCCATCTCCCCGGCGTACAATAATTTTGATCACTTAATCTTACATAATAAAAGACGAAAATAAAGGATGAGCGAGGGGAAAAGATAAGAAGCGGAGTCTTTATGAGAGATCATGTTCTATTAAGTTACAGTCGATAACCAGTTTTGAGGCTCATAAAAGATGGTCTTTTATTGTTGTTTGCTTATCCCTTGCCATTTTATTCAGTTTCTTGTTCATCAGTTCCCATGTAACTATGTAACTGTAATGACATTTGAGGAAGATCAGGGCTTCCTATTATATGTATTATAGTCACACATTGTCATACTTTTTTTTTTTTTTTTTAGCGAATCAGATGTTCCTAGGCTAAAAAGAAATAGAGACCAATCTTTTGTGATATTGAATTTTATTCACTATGTTTTTCCATATACAGAAATTGTCATACACTGCTACACTACGACTGATATAAAAAGACTAACCCCTTATCCACATCAATTTATTCGCTTCGCTGATAATCACGCATAAGAAATTAATTAATTTTAAAAAGAGCCTTTTATTTATGGTAATTGAAAAAAATATTTCAATTATTGACATGCAATGAAAATTATTTAATTCGAAACTATTAGAAAAAAAATCTATTTATAAAAGAATAATTTTTAAAAAATAACTATACTAAAATTAATTTTTTAGGTGTCTATTTATAAAAATTATACAATTTAAAATAAAATTTATAAAAATCAATGTCTCAAGAACATGTTTGCAAAAATTTAAAGATCTAATTAAAATAGTCAATAATTAAGAGATATACTAATTAATTTATATGGTTGATTAAGTTGACTACAAAAGGAACATTTCACAGAGGATGGAAAACAATTCAATATTCATTCCTTCCGTTTGGAATGCTTAACATACAAAAGGAGTGATAAAAAAAAAATATTTTAACGTTTTACGTTTGTTAGTCTATTTTTTTTAATTTCAATTTTTGTAAGAATTTATCTTTTTTTTAATTTTGATTTTTTGTAAGAATTTTTCTATTTATGTTCTTTTATATACTTTTTATACAATTAGAGAAAACAATCAAAATCTAATATATTTCATTTTCTATTCTACCAGCAAATTAAAAAAATTATCCTAGCTACAGTAGTTAGTAAATAATTTGTGAGTAACTAAATTTTGCAAAATGTCCTCCTCTTGACTTCTTCTTTCCAAAATCTAATGCTGAAATACAAATGGGGTTTATTAGAGTATTAAAGTTATACCTAGGGACTTCATCAGTTCATGCACAAATAATGGATGGTGATCGAGGAATATAATACTTAATAATGGCACAGATAGTGCCTATAATATTCATTATAATGTCTGTAATTTTTTGTTTACTGTATTGGCTCCTTTTTTCCACACATGCCATTAAATTTCCATGCTGTACTCAAAGTATCCTAGTGCATTATCATGTTATTTCAATCATAGGATACAAGTTTTCTTTGCTCCTGTTATATCAAGCACTAAGATATAATCACATCAATGAGAACCAAACACGCTTTTGATTAAATAAAGCACTCCCATCATTGGTTGTAAGGTTTATTATTTGTTTGCCAAAAATTGTATTAATTTTAAATATAATTATGTCTTGTTAGTATGTCACTGAACCAAGACAATGAAAGATCAACCTTCTTCCCTTCAGCCAAGGCACAAAAGGTGGAGAGTGAAGAACAACTTTTACTACAAACTAAAAAGTTAAACACTGATTTGGAATCTGTAGAAATTTTAATTTTTGTCAACACAGCAATTGCGGAAGAACTTAAGGGGACAAATTACAGAAAGCAATTTCATACATATCATGATCAATAATTTTATATATAAGTATAGTGTGCATAAGAAGCAAACTATTATATAGTTGGAGAAGTCAAAAGGATAAAGTGAGATTTGATTGCAGAGGTTGAGATAATTTGATGTTCTTGTTCACTTTATAAAGTTTCAATCATGGAACTTCATGCTTTAATGTTATTGTCTACCATCTACTAAAGGAGATGCTTCAAATTTAAATTTAAATTTAGGATGATGGCCACAGCTATATTCATCAAGAACCCTCCTTCATGAATCCATTTCAAAAACAGTAAATTTAGTGCGCTATAAAAGCATTGTCACTGCCATCAAAACCGTATTTCTAGAAAAGAATGGCTTCTCCTACACCAGTTGCTATAGGCACAAGAGGCACAATTGGATCCCTTGTGAGGAAGGAAATTGAATACTTCTCCAAATTTGATTTAGGGAAATCACAAAGGCCTCAACCTCATTTTGTGGACATGGCTTCTAGCAGAGGCTATTCCACTTCCAAACCTAGTTTCTGGATGCTTCTAATGACAGGGAAGAGAAGGAAGAGGAGAGGTAGCAATGTGTTCCTCCAAAAGATGTGTTCGGTTGCACAAGTGGTGGAAAACAGTAAGTGGAACAAGGTTCCTGGTTATGGCTACAGGATCCTCAAGGATGACATCAACAACTTTCATCTCTGAGTGAATTTCAATGTAGTTTCTTGAATTTTGAAGAAAGTTAATGTTGTTTTTAACTTTGTGTTGCCAAATATTAGGCAAATTTATCTTTTTTTCTCTTGGGGTTAAGGTTGATTTCAAGTTCTCTCAGCAGCTCCTCTATTTCTGATGCCTTTGGTATTGGTACTGCTCTTCCTTATGTTGCTTTCAGATATAGACTCAATGTTCCATCTCTTGCAATGGCAGATTTGAGACAATGCATCTCTCATTGGAAGAAAATATGTGAAATACCAAGAAGATGAAGGATTAGATGGCGGTTGAATGCCAATATGTGATCTGTAAAACCTTGATATTTCTGAACTGAACAAGCATTTGTATTTATGGACATGTTTGTAAATAGAAATGTAATTTCAATTATCCCAACCTCAAAGATAATAAAAAAGATGTTATCAATTTGGGGTATTTTTTTTTAAGAGAGTTGAAATTGTACTTTAAAATATGATTTTTATTTTTATCTGTAAAACTTTCTGAACTGAAGAAGCATTTGTATTTATGGACATTGATATTTTTGTGAGTTGGAGATGAGGTTGTTGTGAGTTATAAAAACGTTTTTATTTGAGTTGGGATATGTTTTTACCATCCATCCATAATTGAGTTAGTACCTTCTAAAGTGGGTTAGAATAGATTTTGAGAAAATAAAACTTTCACCAAACTATATTATCTTTTACAATGAGAATTAACTGAATACTCCTGTGAAATTAATTGTGTTATTAGGTTTTTTTAAATTGAGACTGATTTATTTAAAATAAATTGATGATTGATCAATTATCATAAAGTGTATTTAATTTGATTGAATTATATTTTATTTTGAATTATAATCTAAAGAAGTATATATAAAATTTAATGAAATCTTTTATTGTTATAAAAATAAGTACATAATTGATCAATATAATGGTATATAATTGATGTCATATCATTATACTAGTAATTACAATATAATTTAGTATTCACATCTTACAAATGTGATATTTGAGAAGAATAGTCATATACACATGTTATTTGGATTTCACATTTCATGAGAGGATTTAGTTATAAACCTCACTAGTAAAATGTTAAAAATATTATCTATATAGATAATAAAAAAGATGTGCTCACTTTAGTGTTTTTTTTAAAATAGTTGACATTGTACTTTAATATAGATAATGTGATTTTTATTTTTATTTATAGCATAATTTCAATTAAAAGGAACTGGAATCATAAAGCACAATTTTAAGACATGTAAGTAATATGATTTATTACTACTAATAATGATAATTACAAGTCTTAATTTAAATCTAATAATAAATTATAAATAGAATTATATAACATGATAGAAGATAGATGCAAGTGAAAAAAGGATTTCTAGTTTAATGTCAATGTTTTTTCAATGTCAATTTTTTCAAAATTAAATAAATATAAATAAATGAGTAGATTTAAATGGACAATTGAGTAGTATTTATCAGCAAATGTTTTATTTTTTTACAGCTCAGAAACACATTCTTAACATATTGAAGGGAGAAAATTGTTTGGGATTTGGTTATAGTAGAAGATTTAACTTGGGTCAGAAGAAGAAGACGAAGTCTGTAAATAATAAAAAAATTGGCAAAGGTTCATTTGAGAAATTGCTGCTCCCATCACAGTTTAAACAAACTTCAGCTCAACACCGTCATAATCCAATCTCTCACTGTCATCGAAACCCAAAAACCTGTCCACCGGAAAATGTTTCAATAATGGTTCTGTTCCGCAAGTTCCTTAAAGCAATACTAGCAGACCAAACCCAAACCCAAACCCAAACCCAAGCCCGAACCTTCCTCACCTCAATATCCGCATTCCCCTGGTACGCGCCTCACCACAGCAACCGCCTCTGCCGCTCCCCAACCAATAACAGATTCCTCTCTCCCGGGCCAGGCCCAGGCCCAGGCCCTCTCTTCCTCTCTCGTCCCCCATGGAAACTCTCTCAATCGGCCACCCCTCTCTATTTGCGCGAAAACGCCGTCGTTTTCCCCAGGGTCCACCCCTTCAATTTGCTTCGCTCCACTCCTCCTCTCCCTCTCCGCTTCCCTGATCCGCTTCCCTCCGTTTCCACCAACCCTTCCCTTTTCCACAGCTTCGTCAATCTCCCCAATTTCATTTCCTTCTCCCGATTACTTTCCGGTCCTCTTCTCGCATGGTACCTCCATTTTTCCCCTTTTTTCTTCTTTCTAAAAACACTATTCGGTGGTTTACTTTGCCTTTTTGTTTTTTGCACAGGATGATCACCAACGAGTTGTATTCTCCAGCAATTGTAGGGTTGGCACTCTCTGGGGCCACTGATTGGGTGAGTGTTAACAACCCATGTTTATTGCTTTTTAATCACTGTGCTGCAACTGAACGTTTTCATCCACATTTTAAAGGTGTTTGTTTTTATGTGTTGTGTGATTCTAATAATTGATCATAGCTGGATGGACACGTGGCTCGGAAGATGAAGATAGATTCCGTAGTGGGTTCCTACCTTGATCCCCTTGCTGACAAGGTAATCTCCACTCTCTTTTACCCCTTCCACTTGTATTTTTGTTTCATCTGGTGTTCTTCTTTCGTGAATCCAGGTTCTTATTGGTTGCGTTGCTCTTGCCATGGTGCATAAAGATCTACTGCATCGTAAGTCCTTCTGCTGTTACTTCTGTTTTGTGTCTGTTTGTGGGGTTGTGTGGGTTGGGTTTTAAACACTAGTTGGCTTAAGCATTTATGATTTTATCAAGATTAAAGTAGAATTCAAAATACCATAGTATTAGGACTTGGCCATGGTTTTAAAAATTGGCCCGTTACTGTGAGTTTGAAAGCAATGTCCCGGATTTTAAGTGTCCGCAACAGCAATTGTGGCTTCACTGACTCTGTGTTCACAATTTCCTGTAATATCAAGAAATGCTAGCATCGCAATTTAAGAAAAGGATATGCACACATCACTCTCTGAATGCCAGTTTTTTTAGATGGTTTTACATAAGATATTTCAATGTGAGGTTGACAATCAGATGCAATTTTCATTTGATTATATGTTGCATTATTTGGCATTTATGGTTCAAGAACCTAGATATTACCATCTATGTTATGTAAAACTATCCATTCTGGTTTCTCATTTTGAAGCTGGACTTGTTAGTCTTGTTGTATTTCGGGACGTCTTCCTTGTGGGGGGTGCAGTATTTCTAAGGGCAAATAGCTTGGGTTGGAAGGTATGAACAATGTGGTTTTCAAGTTTTTCTTTTTGCTTAAGAAATTGTATAGTCATAAAGATAAAATCTTGATGTTTTGTGTTTCTCTCAGTGGAAAAGCTGGTTTGACTTTTTTAACCTTGATGGAACCGGCCGCCAAAAGGTTGAACCACTCTTTCTAAGCAAGGTAAGCTTGATGGATGTTTATCATACACTGCATATGGTGTTGGACATTAAGTGCAGACTGGTTTATGTATACTGGTTGTATCACCTGCCTATTGTGTTGTTCTCCTTGATAAATGTTTAGGGCTTTGATTGAGATGTGCAGAGACAGAACATTTTACAATATTGGACTGATTTCTTAACACCATGAACGAATCCAAGCCCTTCCTTCAATAGAACCAAATGTTGGAGTTTGATTTATTAACATGATGATGAGTAGTGTAAGCATATCTATGCAAGCAAGCAATTAGAGGAATTTGAATATTGTTTATCAACAGCTACAGGACGATACCCTCAGCTTGTAATGGTCTCAAATTACATTCTCAATCCCGCCCTTTAACCCTCAAGCTTTTCCAAGTATTAGTCGCTTTAATTTCTGACTTTACAAAACCTTCACTTTAATCCCTAACTTTGCAAAACTTCACTCACTAAAATGCATTTATAAAGGAAAATAAAAATGCTATCTAGTAGTGGATTAGAGAAGTAAAATTATGTCGCCTGTCAAAAGTTCTCTTTTATCTTTCATACTTCTTGAGGCGGAATACAAATTTGAACAGGTGAATACAGTGTTCCAATTAGCACTAGTTGCTGCTGCTCTTCTTCAACCAGAGTTTGGAACAACGGAAACTCAACCATATATTACTTACTTGAGGTAATCTTGTGAGAATTTTATGCTTCCCTTCCAGCAATTCTTCCCAAGTATGAATTGGAACCATTTTCTGGTGCAGCTATTTAGTGGCTTCAACAACAGTGGCAACTACTGCAGCATATGGAGCTCAATATTTTAGGAGATTTGCGGTGGTATCAAACTCGGTCTAGTTGAGTTTCCATTGAATGCAGCGGGATGGAGGGATCGCACGAACTAGGACTCATTGCACAGTTAATTATAACTTTATTGCACAGGCTGTTTTCAAATGTTGCCTTCTGATATGAGCATTAGTGTTTCAAGAAGTTAGTGACAAATGTTAGATTATTTTTTTCTTCTGAACTTCTGTGCTTGAGGAAAGATTAAAACGTGTCTTTCTCGTTCATCGTCATTTTAATTTATTTGATCAAGTCACACCAAACCCAAATTATAACCTGAACATATATTGCTATACAATGCTACCCTACTTTAACAATTTGAAAAGCTGACAAAGTCTTAGTTGACAAATTTAAAAAATATGCTTGATAATTACATGGAAGATTAAGTGAATGTAAATAATGTCTGTCTAATGTCAGGATGAGAAATTATAGTAATACTTTTATAGATCAACCTTTTATATATTTATATATTAATGTTTAAAAATGTTAATTTTATCCAAACAACTATTTCTTACCTATTCTTTATTACGATTTTCTATTTAAAAAACATAATTTGAATTGACTTATTTTTTATGATTATAAAATATTTTTTCTATGTATATTTTATTCAACAACCATTAAAAATAAAAAATAAAATTGTCAACTCAAGAATAATCATCTGAAAATAAGTATTTTTTTTCTTTGTAATATTTATAAGATTACGAGAATATTTATGACACGTGAATAAGTAATATTCATATAATAAAATATATCTTTATTACATATTTATTATATAAGCATATTGGATTTAATGGGTTTAAAATTTATGAATTTATTACTTAACATAAATTTAATCGGATTTCTAATAAAGAATTAAATTAACCCACCCTATTTAAATATCAAAATAAAAAATTAGATAAATTTCAAGATATTACTGATATTTAAGATTTCAAAAAAATATAAAGGATCAAAGCAGGATTTGAACCCGACGTGAATCGAACACGCAACCTTCTGATCTGGAGTCAGACGCGCTACCATTGCGCCACGGATCCTTGCTGTATGTCTTGGCAATTATTAAATATAAGTAATCTTTTAAAAGAAATTCTAAGTCTCCACCACCACGCTACCATTCACGTGTATCATTTTATCAATAAAAACAATATTTTAATATAAATTTCATAAATATAAATTCTTTAAAATTGAGAAAAAAATTATTGGTATAATGAATTCTCATTTATTTTAAAAAAATATCGTATTTGTAAAATTTATATTAAAATATATTTTTTATTAATAGGAACCTCAAGTAATTTTTATTAAAAATACTCTTAAAAATAAAACACGTAAGGATAATCAAACATTTTTTCTCTGTTTTAAAGAAGAAAAATGCATTGAAAATAAAAGTAAAAAAAAAAAAATATGCCAAAACACCGTGATCGGAGGCAGTGTTAGTATTTGGAGATGATCGTAGTATTGTATTGTGATAGTTGAATACGGTTAATGGCAATTTTAATGACGGTGATAACATATAGGTGTACTTAGCCGTCAACAAAAGTTTATGCAGCTGTAAATTTATTTCCACTTTATATTCTTAAAGTTATCTCAAGAAAGTAAATCACATAATATTGACGTCAACAAATAAATCCTCTGTCAAATGACTTTTAGTGACTATACAGACCCACGATCAAATCCAGTGTGAATAAATTAAAATACAGAACTAATTTCGATCAAGCTGTAATTTAGTTGGTTTAATTTTAAATGATTGATTTTAAAACCAGAAATTCAAGATATGACTCAAATTGACTGCAGCGTGAATTAAGAAAAAAAATAGTTTCCGTAAATTATAGAACAAGTTCAACTTAGAGATAAAACTGCAGTAAAATAATACAGAGAAAGAAAACATTTTCTTTATCAATTTGTTTTAAACAACATTGAAACTGTTTTGGTTAAATATTTAAAAACATTTTATCAAAACATAATAATTGAGCATCATAAATTGTATTCAATCTTTAAATAAATGAGGTGAAAAAATTCAGTTGCGGTATCAAAACCATGTTACTTTTATTAAAATATAATTTATTACAAAATTGGTTTTATATTAAAAGAATCTTTAATTCCATAAAACTTATTTAACAAGCAAATAATAATTACTTTGATTTTTAAAAACAGATATTAAAATATTTTTAAAATATTTAATATATTTACATATTTTATTTAAAATAACATAAAAATCATATCCACTGAACACAATTTCAGCAACAAATCCAGATAACATAAAACAGAGAAGAAAAGAGTAAAGGAGTAAAATCGAATTTTATCCTGATAGAGATGATGACTAACAGGAATTTTATTAAACATTTTTTGTGTAAATATATCCTTATGTATGTACGTTATGATGAATATTTTATGCATATATAAATATTTATTTATTCTATGATCAAAACACTTTTATATGTTTTTTAAGTCTTTAAATATTTTTTTCAATAATAAATTTAACTCAATTTACATCATTATTTTAATTTTGTATTTAATTTAATATGACATTTGCTACTCTTTTTACCATAATTTTCTTTATAGAAATGGTTTCGACTAACTTTAGTTGCATTAATTTCTACATGGATAAATTTCATTTGTTTCTTATTTTTCTGTTTTATGAATTATTTTTTCCTCTCCTATTCTCTCGATTTTTAATTGTTGTTTCAATTTTCTCTCTCTCTCTCTCTCTCTCTTATCGAGAACTATAGATTATTGAATTTCAAATCATGAAATCAAATTCCAAATTAAGTTTTGTATCAATTGTTTAAGGTTTTGATTTTTTTTTCTATCTAATTTCGAATTTACATTTTATTATACTAAATTGTATTTTGATTTCACAAATTAAATTATGAATAAATAAAATCTTAATTTGATGATTAGGTACTAATTATATTAAATCATAGGTTGACTTGTTTTGTAATTTTGGTGTAGTGATGTTTTCCTAGTAAATTAATTAATCAAAGTAGTTAATTGTGTTAAATTGTTTTCTTGGATTTCAGTTTCAAGTGTGTTTAAGTTCTTAAATTGTTGCATTTTAATTTGTGTTTTAAATCAAAATCTTCAAATTATTCTGTATAGAAAGAAAATTAAAGATTAAACTATATATATATATATATATATATATATATATATATATATATATATTGAGAATTTTATAAACATTTTTCTTATTTTTTTCTCACTTATATTGTCACACTTGAGCATCTGATTTTTAATTAAAATCATCACTTATTAATTCTACAACATACTTTAAGTGTTTAGTTTTTAATTGTTTTTTAACTTTTTCCTTTATTACGGTGATGTGTAGGAAAAGAAGATAAATATTTAATTGAGCAATTGAAAGATTGAGGTGTCCTCAAATATTAAGAGTTTAATTACAATTTAATGGATTTTCTACCTGGTTAGGAGGGTAAAGGGGTAAATCATGTTTTTCTAAAGCACAATTAAATGAGAAGTTATTTCAGTGTCCCTAATACAAAAACTTAAATGTAAGATAATACATTGTTTAAAAACTTATTTACACTATACACTACACACAAAGTTATCAATAAACACCTCAATCTTTTAGGCACCAAATTAAATATTTACTAAAGTAATAAATATAAATATTTATAGGTATTATGATGAGATAGGAGAGAAACAGAATAAAAAAAAAGTGTTGATTAGGTGTTTAAAAATAATAAATGTATTTGAAGGAGGACCGTATTAATCGAAATAATAAAAAAAAATATTATGACTTATTTAATATTTATTGTATATACCATCTTATAATTAACATAATTAATCAGATTGGATTTTTTTTTAAATAGATGGACAGACAAATTTCTTTTCAAAATTTAAACATTGAAAATGAATAAATTCTAAATTTTACAGGCTAAATTCATAATTAAGAATTCTTTTATGGTAAGTTTTTAATACAGAAATTAATTTCACTATCAATATGTAGAACAAAAATTTAAAGTCGTTTGAACTCTAGTTCCCATTTGATATCATTAGCCAGAAGAATGATTGACAAACGTCACATATCAACACCCAACAACCCTCTCATGAGGTGTCTTTATCTTTAATTATTTATTAACCATTTTTAAGTTACACAAAAAAACAAAGACATTTGGTTGCGAGATCAGGGTTAGTTTCTCTAGGCTAATTAATTTTTGAAATTAGAGATAAATATGAAAATAATTAGGGTGGTGGCGTAAGGCAGTGCCACCAACCACCACGAGTGTGGGAGTGAGGTTGAAGAAGCTTAGTTGAGAGTTAGAGAGAGAGAAAAGAAGAGAGAGCGCGCGAAAGAAAGTTGTTATTTTCATCAGTAATCAGTGAAAGAGGCCCACGCGCACACACCACATTCCGTTCAAGACTGTCTGGTAAACTACCTATTATCTCTCTCTCTCTCTATCTCTCTCACTCACCTTTCAGCTGCAGCAAAATGAGGAACGTGCAACTCAGCTTCGCGCCCATGGAGATTGCTCCTCTCTTCTTCATCGCGACGTGGTGGGACCAAATCAACGGCTCCACGCGCTGGCAGAGCGCCGTTTTCTTCTTCCTCTGCGCTGCCTATGCTCTCGTCGCTTCTATTGCTTTAGTACATTCCTTTTCCTCTTCTCCTTCTTCAACTGTTATTTTACTTTTGCTCCACCGAACTTCCAATGATTATGTTATCGTAGCTGCTTTTGTTTTATTCTCCTCTGCACCGTTGTTGATTCTGCAGGTTCAATTGGTCAGGATTGAAGTTAGAGTGCCTGAGTATGGTTGGACAACGCAGAAAATTTTTCATCTCATGAACTTCGTCGTCAACGGAGGTCATGTCACTATCCTTGCTCGTTTCACGTTGGATATGACTTAACTACAGTTGCTTAGGTGCTATTTGAGTAGTTATTCCATCGGAATTGGAGTTTTATCTTCGTAATTCGCGTAAACCTTTTATTGAAATCATTGTTTTGTGTGTTACCGAGATACAACCACAATTTTAATTGGACACAATGCAAACAGTAGATTTTTAGGATTGTTGCATGTTTGTTTTGTTTTGACATTTGTTTATTTCTTTTTGCTTTTGCCTCTTTTGAATTTGCAGTGCGAGCAGTGGTGTTTGGATTGCACAAGCTAGTTTTTCTTTTGCAGCCCAAGGTTTGTTTTGCACCGTGTGATGTTTGGCTAATGATTGCAAGGCTGGTATGCTGACATAGATTAGCTGCTTATTCCTTTAGGTGTTGATTTTGGTGCTATTAGATCTGCCTGGATTGCTTTTTTTCTCAACATTTACGCTTCTAGCCCTTTTCTGGGCAGAAATTTATCACCAGGCAAGCCAAAGTTCTCTTTATTCTTTTGAAATTGTTTAACTGCATGAATGAGTACCTCCCTTTATTGACTTAAATAGACATCAATTTTTTATTTTAAAAGAACAAAATTTGTTCAAAAGGGAAATTCTAATTTTATTCTAATTACTGAGCAGGCAAGGGGTTTACCAACTGATAAGCTCAAGATAGTATATATTTCAGTTAATGCTTCCCTATATATTATCCAGGTATCCATCTCATTTTCTGGTCTGCACTATTATTTATGTACGGTGGTATTTCCTTAGTGCTCATCAGTCATATTAACAGACTGGATCAAAGCATAATGACATCTCCCCTACACCTGCAACACAGTTTCACTTTCACTTGAACTGTTTATCTTCAGTATGAACTTGAAATACTTCACTGTTTTTTCTTCCTGTATATTATGTTTTATTTATATGGAAAAATTCTCTTTATTTTGGTTTCTAATATCACATGATGTTGACCAGACACCATCATGCTACGGCTTCTCATTTTAAAACCTGTTATGGTATCAAAATTTGGGCACCCTCCTCCTCCCACTTTACTGGAACAGAATAGTGGAGATCTCTGCTTCCTAGTATGGGACATTTTATATAGATTGAGATCGTCTGGTTTCTAGAAATATCATGGCATATGAATTTCCAGGAGACTTGTTCGCATGTCTTCAACTATAACTTATTTGATTTGAAAATTATTGACTTTAGAAAGGCAATCATTTTCGTGCATTGGTTATGGTTTACCAGGTCTAGTTTATGCAAGATGCATGTTGTGCAAAGCATAAATGTTTCAAAACAAACAGAAGTACTTTCTTTTATAGTTGATGTCACAAATCACAATACTAGTGTGCCTTTGGATTTTAGGTTTGCATTTGGATATACCTCTGGATAGATGATAACAGTGCCGTGGAGTTCATTGGAGAGATATTTATTGCAGGTTAGCTTTCTAATCAAAGGTTGATAATGTTATTATGTTTCACACCCACTTGTGAGTTTCAGAATGAATTTTGCCACCTTAGAATAAACATTCCTATATGAGTATGCATTTTTAAAAAATGTTTCCCCCTTTTTCTTCAGTTGTGTCATTTATGGCTGCTCTAGGCTTCTTGATATACGGAGGAAGGTGAGGCTTCTGCATTTAGTCTGTTATCTATGAATTAATACCTCTGAGGTCTTTGTTTCATTCAGTCACTACTAACTGGCAATTCAGGGTTGTTATGTGTGACTTTTTATTTACCTGGTGAATGCATTAATTTTTCTAGATTATTTCTTATGCTGAGGCGCTTCCCAATCGAATCTAAAGGAAGAAGGAAGAAACTTAATGAGGTATGAGCATTTTCCGAGTGTGTCTATTTGGTAGTAGTATTATTAATGTCTTTGTGCAAATCCATGTCGTGTCACCACACTACTGAAAGGTTCCCTGGGATATTTTAGCATATTGCCAATTTGGTTCATGTGCTGGTATTTCAGTAGAAAATTATTGCCTGCTTCTGTTGTCTCTTCATTTCTACTTTTTCAGTACATAGATCTTCCAAACATGCACACAAGAGACAAAGGTTTTGGCAATGGGCATGGGAGAGTGGTTGCATGGTTTAGTTATTCGACTTGTTTCTTTTATAGCAGAAAGGGATTTTATTTAACTTGCAACATCTAAAAAACAATAACTAATAAAAGTTATTAAATGTTCTCCAAGTGTTTGAATGTAGAGGTCTTTTTTATTTTTCTAATTTGTTCCTACCTTTTCGTCTGCAAACTTCAAGTTGTGCCCCGGTGCCAAAACTTAAAGCAACAGATGAAATGAATTAGTTTTCATTGTATTTTCCTGCAATTGTTTGTGCTACAAATGTAATCAGTTTTAGTTGCCTTGTTTTGCTATTTATAAATCACAACAGATCAACATACTTTCCATTTTAGCCATAGACAATTTTATTTATATATTATATTCTATCGTTGACGGTCTATAGTTTTAAACAATAAGGTTATGTTCCGTATGTACCCTTTGAATTAGATTTAGTTTTCATCATTTTTGGAAATGAGAAGAACCCCTTCGGACCTTCTGATATTCCAAAAATTTAAGGATGAAATTGGCGAAAAAAAAAAATTCCTCATATCAATATTACTTGTATTTATCTAATATTTGGGGGTATCGCAGGTTGGATCCGTCACAGCCATCTGTTTCACCTGTTTTATGATAAGATGTGTTATGGTAATTTCTGCCTTCATTATTTTAGTAATCTTTTTAATGTTCAAATAAGCATTTTCATAAGGATGTCCATGTAAATATGTTATGTAGAATTTTAATCCTTATCTGCTTGTCTTCACATGATCATGTTTTATCGTTTTACACCACTAATATGGTAGTATCCTCTCTGCTTGCACCATTAATAAGAGAGGTTACCATCAGCAGACACAAAAGATGTGAACGTTTCTAGAAAGTTTTAGTGCTGCTGTAGACATTTGATATATGCTATTTTGTGTCATATTTGTGGCAAATATAAGGATTTTACTGTGTACTTACTTTTTTTAATATTTTAGTATGCTTGATATTAAATACTTTTTCATGTATAATTCTGGGAGATGTAATTTTTTTTTTCTTTCGACAATGACAATGGAAAATATGAATCATGTTGTTAGTCAGAAGGTGTAGAGTTTGAAGATGTGTGGGACTAAAATGGCAATAAATTTGTTCACAAGGCTTTAGATGGGACATTAGTTAGTTGGACATGATAATCTCCTTATGTGGATTTCGAGTGCAATATTGTTAGAAATGCTCATAAACAATTTTAGATTGGAAAGAAGTTAGAGGGAGAACATGAAAGAACATGTAGAACTCTTCAGAGCTCTGTGTGATAAAAGTGGTCAAATACAATGTCCAATGTGGAGATGAGTTTTTGGGAAAAAAGATGGGAGCGATTTTAAGTCTTTGATGTGAGAACTAAGGCTGTAGAGTTCAAGTTAAATAATGCTATTTATGGTAGTATTCTTCAAGCAGAATACATTCTTTCTTAATCGCACTTTAATGTGCATGCAGGGTTTTCTGTCTGCATTTGATTCAGATGCATCTCTTGATGTTTTGGATCATCCTATTCTGGACTTGATCTATTACATGGTATGCTGCTTAATTATTCTTTTTTGTTATTGTTACTTGAAGTTTGATTTCTCGCTTTCTTGGCATTTGGAATTTACTTTTCACTTTTCAAAATGCAGCTGGTTGAGGTCCTACCTTCAGCTCTGGTCCTCTACATCCTGCGCAAATTGCCCCCAAAGAGAATATCAGCCCAATATCATCCTATCCGTTAATTGTCATTCATAGAAAATCCTAATTTATTAATTCTACCTGCCCATTGTTTATGATTTTGATTTAATGGTTCTTGGTTAGATAATTTTTTTTAAGTTCATCAGGAACAACAGATAAAGAAAAAGATCCAGAAAAAGTCACATGGCGGTTCTTATGTGGGTGATACTCAGAGGTTTTGTACGGTATACATGCAATGACAAGTCTCAAGAGCTTGAGTTATTTTCTGCAATTTTCATGTAATCTGGACGTTGTAGTGTTTCAGGCACGGCTTGTCAATGATACATCTATTTACTCAAGATTTTATACAATGTTGAGGGTCTTAATTTGGATTTGTTTATTAGTTAGATACACTTCAATTGAACAAAATGGACATTGACGCTGAATGAATTACATGAAGGGGTGTCACCTGGAATCTGTTGAGTTCTTGATTTTGTGCAACAAAACTAAAATGTTGTGCTCTGTCAATCTCAGTATCATCTGATTCATTTTAATTAGTAATATTGTTTGAGAAACTTTAGTGAGTGTTTTATCTGATATCTTTGCTTAGTAAAATTATACTTGCTTAAATGAGATTTTGTCTAAGATGATAAGTGAGAATATTGTCTAAGTCATTTCAGTAAATCCTTTATGTGATACCATCAATGAGTGAAATTGCTTAATCCAAGGTTGTATGAGGGACTTAAGTAAGAATATTATCATTTGAGCTATCATTTGATGTGTAGAAATTATTTAAGTATTATGTTTATATGTGTAGAAATTATTGGATTATGTGCTTTATTGATTATTGCTTTAATTTTGTGTGTATATATATAAAACTAAAATGCAAATGAATGTGTAATATATGAATTAAAGACATGAATATGGGATAATTCATGATTTTGGAACCTATAAAGAGATTATTGACTTGATTAAGGTATGAATTACATAGACTAAGATATTAATAAGAGTTTATTGCAAATCTAACATGTAATGAGTTTGGGATTTTAGATGCTTAAAACTTACTTTGGAAGAGGCAAAGTGTGAGATGTTTTAGTCAAAAAAGTGTAAATGTTTTATATAACTTGCTTAACATTTATCTTTTAAAAGACATAATAAATATTTTTCAAGAATATAATGAAGAATTATAGTAATTACTATATAAAATATTATTGTAAGTAATGCAAATGATATAATGAAGAATTATAGTAATTACTATATAAAATTGTTTAAATATTTTATCATACACCTGATATGATGTGCTATAATAATATCTCTTTTTCAATAACTTACTTTTGTGTTATGTTATTGTCAGTGTAATAATAATAGAATAAGAATATATTGAGCATAGGAACATAAATATGTACTAACTCAAACTAAATATGAAAGTTGGTAAAATTGAGAATTTAAATTTATAGATCAATCTTTTATATATTCACCTTTGTAAAATTGTTAATTTTATCTAAAAAAATATTTGTTACCAATTTTTTTTTTTATGATTCTCTGTTTAAAAGACATTGAGTTGACTTATTATTTTTATGATCATAAAATATTTTTTATGTATATTTTATTCAACAACTATTAAATTTAAAAACATTTTCTATCATTTCCTTTCAAACATTATAGTATAATTACGATAATACATTTATAATAAACTAATAATGGCTGTTGGATCAACAGTTCAATAATAATAAATAGAATATATTTATATCTTAAAAATAAACATAACAGATATCACACATTTGAGTCTATTTTTAATAGCAAATGGAAAAAGAAAAAAAAAAATCAAATTACTGGAGTTCAAATGTCAGTTTTCTTATTTGATTTTCCGTTTTTTAAATTCCATAATAGTTTTTTAACTCTTGTCTCTTTTACAGTAAGGGTCAAAGGGATTCTTTGTTTTAATTATTTTTTTATATACAAAATTTCTTATAGTATATATTTAGATAAGTGTTATTTTAAATTTAATTAATTATTAATTTTCTATAACTATTAATAAGAAGGATTCTTCTGTGTAGTTGTTATCTGATCATGCTTAATATACACAATTTATTATCAGTTTTATTTTTTTTTGTTGATATAATTAATTTTATTATTTGACCCTTGAAATTCAGTAACTGTTTTTTTTTTTTAATTCAATCAATTACTTATGACAAGATTACACAAATTATTTATTTCATAGCTATTTCTTTTGAACATATTTTTTTTATAAATTTAATAATATTTTTATTTTAACAGTTGTCTATAACTTTTAGTTTATAAAATTCAATACCAATTTTATCTTTTGTTAATATAATTTATTTTATTATTCTACCCTTCTAATTTATTAACTGTTTTTTAATTTAATTAATTACATATTAAAAAATTATAAAAATATTTATTTTATAATTACCTCTTATAAACACATTCTTTTATTTCAATAATTATTATAAAAAAAATAGTTTTTTACTTTTCATTCTTCGTTACTATAAAAAAAAAGTGGACACCACTGCTCTATGTTTTCACTAGTTTACAATAAAAATACTTAAACAATAAAAAGTTATCTATAATATTATTATTAAAAGTTATCTATAATTTTTTTAATGTATAATTTGTTCAATTTTAACGGGGAATCATAAAAGATTAATATACATGACCTTATTCCAACAGATCCATACAATAAAGAAAGAAAGCAGGCACCAGTGGTGGGAAAGCAAACGGTCAGAAGAGTTTGAAATTCAAAATTCAAAACAGGGAGTGAGAGTAGTGATTCTTCTTTTCTCCGTTTCCCTTTGGATTTGGGAGCGACAGAAACAGCCCAGTACAATGGATTCCGACGAGCCTCCCTCTCCCTCTCTCCATTCTTCCTCCCTTCTCAAGGACATCTCCAACTTCACCACTCCCCGACGGCCGCCTTTCTCTCGCGCCACCGCCCCTTCTCCCGCCACCCAATTCTTCACCGCCTCCAAACACGCAGCCACCTCCTCCTCCTTCCACCGCCGCCCCAAAAAACCATCCACCACTTCCACAGCCAAGAAATTCAAGGCCTTCCAATTGGAGCAGTCCCAGTCCTCTCGTAAGGCCCAAATAAAGAAAGAGCACTCCCTCAAATCCCTGGCCAAGTCTCTCTCCGTCTGGCTCAACTTTCTCCTCCAAAACCCTAGTTCCTGCGGCTGCCACTCCTCTGCCGCTGATGCTTCCGCTCCCGCTACCAACGGTAAGCGAGACGGCGCCCCGGTAACCTCTGTGGTCGGCGTCGACTCCACCTGGCGCACTCCCAAGCGCCAGAGAAAGACGTCGTCCGCCAAGGAAAATGTCGCCACGGCGTCTGAGGTTTCTGATTCCTCGTTTTCGAACCTCAGCGATTCTCTCAAGGATGTTTGCAGTTTCGGTGATTTAAAGCAGCGAATGAGCTTGTATTTCAGCCTGGCAGCTTGTAAAGAGATCTTCTTACAAATGAATCGCGTCGCCAAGGTTCGTTTTTCTTCCATTAATTACCATAGGATTTCGTAACTCGCATCAAATTTTGTATCCATTTTGGTCTTTAGTTATTGAACTCTGTCTATTACCATTTTTAGACAATTGACGAGGGAAGACTAAATATGAAGGCGCATTGTCCTATAGTAACTGATGTCGGGTTGAAGGATAAGGCCACCAGAATTCTCATGTGTTATAATTCAACTTGGTTGCGAATTGGGTTGTATGTGATTTTTGGCGGGGACTCCTTGGTGTTAAATGGTGATGTGGATTCTGATCATGATGCTGTGTTCTTGAGAATGGTCGTTGACAAATTATTTTTTTCGCATGAGGGTTTAGCTAAAGCGTATGCTTATAACAAAATGGTTGAAGGCGTGTATAGGTCAGGTTACTATGAGAATTTGGGGAATGTGATATTGAAAAGGATTTTGTTGCTTGTGCTTGTTCTGGATAAAGCTAAATGCCAGAGTTACCTCCCACTGGAGTATGGTATTGATGGATTGGATGGGGGTTCTCCTTTGTTATTCAAACCAGAATCCTGGATTAAATCAAGCAGTCAGCTGATCCATGGTAGGTCTTCTTTCATGTTTGCGAACCTACTCTTATCTTATTTTAATATCTTGTAATAGCAGCTTCTGCTTTACACTGTAGTTTGACTTTTTTTTTTGTTGAAATTAGAATTTCTATCGTCTGATGTAATGCATGGAGAAGGCAATCTTTTAACACATTTGGTGATTTTGGGTTACAAATTATCTCAGCAACAGGTCAGTTACTCCTTCCATATGCCATTCTGATTTACCTGAGTGAGGTTGTCTCTTAATGTAAGAGCGAGGTTGCACATGTAGTAGATGTTTCATTTTAATGTCACACTTTAATATTAATGTACTTGTAAATTTGTGAAGAAGGCCATTGTATCTTTATCAGGTTCAATATGTTTTATTTGAATGATTTGTGATTTTGTAGGAGCCTCTTGTCGAGTATGATTTCAGGATCAGAGATTTATTTGTAGATCTCCAAGATGGATTAAAACTGTGTAGAGCTATTCAACTCTTGCTGCATAATTCTTCAATCCTCATGGTTGGCTATATATATTTTTATGTGTTGGAAATGATACTAGCATATCTGGCACTTGATAATCCAATTAGTTAAGGATCGTAATTCATCATTATTTTGTGGACAGAAAATCGTAGTTCCCTCAGATACTCCTAAGAAAAAATTAGCAAACTGCAGTCTTGCCCTGCAATATATTAGGCAAGCTGGAGGGTCACTACTTGATGAAGATGGCATCATGATTGTGGCAGATGATATTGCTACTGGAGACAAAGAACTTACAGTTTCCTTGCTCTGGAATATGTTTGTTCATTTTCAGGTGGAAGTTTTATTTTGGCTTATTTTTTAAGTTTCTGCACTTTGTGATTTAATTGATACTAACTTATAACCTAGACAACAATGAAAATTTTGATGTCATTGGAACTGCAGCTACCTCTTTTGGTTGATAAAACAAGTTTAGAAGGGGAAATTTCTAAAATTCAGGGAGGCAAGGTATGCTCCATGTTAGATGAGCTTTGTGGTTTGATTTAATTATAAAATAAATAATTGGCTCCTCTAAATTGAGCAAGAGTAAAGCAAGTAAGTAATCTTAATCATTGATGAACAAATCAATTTTTGATATTACAACACCTTCATATTTTGTTATGCATGTGTACTCTTCTCATTTATGATTGAGATCACTCAATTTACCCAATAAAGTGAGTTGTTCTCTTTAGAGGAGCTAGATTCATAAAATAATATCTACACTTTTTTCCACTTTAAGCTTACAATTCTTATTATAATAGACTTGGTTTTTCTTTCATCTTATAGGTTCTCGTAAACAGTGCAAGTTCTAGCTCTATGGACTTGCTTTTGAATTGGATTCAGGTACACTCCTAGAATAATATTTCATCCAAATTCATCTCAATGCTTATTTTGTTTTAGTCTTATTCCAAGTTCCAACAGGTTCAACTGATACTGTGTGGTGGGTAGTTAGATAAATGCAACTTTGTTTTGTTTTGTTTAGGTGTATACCATCCATAACTAGTTGTTCTTTGACAAAGGTTTGTTTGCTACACTTTGTTTCAGGATTTTAGTTTTTTTTTTTGCTTGAGCTTCAGATTGTGCATCTGTAATTGTGGGATCTTGGTATTTAATTAAGAAAAAAAATTGCTTATGTTATCTGTAACCTTGTTTTTTCTATTTTTGCAGGCAGTTTGTGACAACTATGATTGTGCAATTGACAATTTTCATTCCCTCGTTGATGGCAAAGCTGTCTGGTGCTTACTTGATTATTACTTCCAGAAAGAACTTCAAAATTCGTGTTCGTTGAAGGTCTTTAACTTCTTTAGATTCCTTCTGACTTCTGATAACAACATCTTGTTCATTGGCTTTATTTTTCATTTTTAACAGGAAGTTAGTATGAAAAGTGGCAAGGCATCAATTATGTCAGTTGATGAATATTCAGATGCGCTGTATAATTTTATACTATCCCAAAAGTTGACTACATTATTGGGGAACTTCCCAGAGGTGAATACCTAATTTGTGTTAATATCTATTTGCATGCATGTTGAAATTGTTGCTCAGACATTATCATATCTCTTCTTGATAAACTGATCACTGGTGTACTTTGATACCTGTTAGTGATTCAGTTTCAGACTAGTTAAATTTTCAAGTATATCTAACACTCATGTTGAAGGCCTATTAGGATTAAACCTGGACCAAGCACAAGCTGCACAAAAATATGTGCTAAAATTTAATTATAATTATTGCTGTGGAAAGTATCAAACTTTGGCTGATTAAGGAAAATAATGGTCATTTTCCTAGTTGTGCATGCATGAGAAGAAATATGCTTAATGTGTGTATAGTCAATAGTGTATACAATGTATTGACACATGCATGAGATACATGCTTGAATTCATATAAACTTTTCAATATGAACTCTGAGAGGGCGTTTGATGCCTGATTTTTTTTCATACCCAGAAATTCCATTCCCAAGAATTATAATTCTTAGGAATGACTAAATTTTGTTTAGTTGGTCCATAAATATTGTTGGGAATGTTATACAAATTTTCCGAAAATTTACTAAAATCTTTAATTTATTGTCATATTAAATGATTTAATAAGGATAACATGGTATTTTTTCACTAAATTTTTTTATTTCAACTCGATAAAGTTAGATTCACACTTCCCCCCACAAGAATGTTTTTGTGGAAACTAGAGCAAAATTCATTCTTGTGGAAATGTTATTATTTATTAGGAAACTAAAAATTTCCCTTCTACCCCAATAGGTTCTTATATTATTGCAAATAGCATACAAGGAACACACGCTGGTATTTGATATTTATTAAGAATTAGAAATGGAGTCTGAACACTTCACAACCTAAACCAGAGCCTAAACTCCAAATAGAAAAATGTGTTGGAACAATAGGCTTCAGAAGGAGGAGTTGAATAGAGTCTTAGACTCTTCTTGCAGCAGATAAAACAGACCATCTAATAGATTGACGAGTCAAGCAAACAAAACTGTTTAATAGCAACAAACCAAAACAACACAACAAATTTTTATACTAGTTCATCCCAACTCTTGGGTTACGTCCAAAAGGTTCCACTAATTAAATGAATTATTATAACGAGCACACAAACATTTCAAGGTTGTACCTTCTTAATCTCCTCTTGAGGTTAAGAACTAACAAAGGATAAGAACTCTCTCAAAGAGAGCACAAATTAAGCTCATAAGGGTTAACTTCACAAAGTGAAGAATTACAAAGGTTTAGCACACTCCCAAGAAGACTAGACGCTTAAAAGCTTGATAAGACTGTATAAGTTGCATTTTTCTCATATGTATCTTTTCGCTCTACGTTGTTGTATTGTTCGTCTTCGACTTTGATCTCTTTATATATAGCTTCTCGAATATGACCTTTGAAGCTCAAAATAGCAAATGCATAAACTTCATCACAACATGTCTTCGTCTTTATTGTTGTAGACACTTAGAAGGGAAACTTCATACATAATCTTCCAATGGGCTCTTGCTTTGAATTTGCTTAAGGAAACATTTCAAACTAATTCGCATTATATGATAGTTAGTTACTATTATAACAGAATTATATAAACCCTTTTATTTCCTTAAGGTCTGATTACTAGACCTTTGGTGATTAAGACGTTGTTTAAAACTAGAAAATCACTTAAACATGGCACATTCAACTGATTAAATAGTTTCCTAGTATAAGATCTTTTGGTTCAATAGACCGTATAACTTGAGTCACGTTGTAGAGGCTGGATGGTCTACTATGCAGCTGCACAAAACATTGTTAGAACCTTCAAATGATACAATCCACATTCAATACTTAGAGTATTTTCTTATCATCAAAACTTTGTAAATTCACAGATGATCTAATGTCATCAAACCGTCTAGTGCGTATAGACCATCTAGAAAGGTCTTTAGATCTTCTAGGGTCTCTCAACAAAATGTTTTTTCTCTGTACAACAAAACAAAAATGCATAACCAACTTCAACAGGCGCCCTTTACCCTCTATGTTCCCATCCTTCATCGCTACCAAACATGCCAACCCAACATTGTCCTAATTCTCTCCCTCACTCCTTTTCATAGTCTTAAACATGCATTTTCCAAATTCTGGTTTAGTACTCTATCAATACTCAAGCTATTCTATGGACATTCAAATTGTGTTAAATGAAAGCAAAATTAATATGGATGTACTTTTGTATAACCCAAACAAAAAGAGAAGAAATATACATTTGCTTTATCTCACTTGATACTATTGGCAGTATATTTGAATTCAGGTTGTTTTTTTTTTTTTTTCTTTTCAGGTACTTCAAATTAGTGATCTACTTCAATATAATGGTGCTTGCAGTGACCGAAGTGTGGTGATTTTGTTGGTTTTCCTGGCAAGCCAATTATTTGTCAAGAAAAATTTGGTAAGCAGAATAAAGGTTATGATTGCATTCTGTTGCTGTTGTACTCTGAATTTTGTGTTAATTTGTATCTCTCTTCTCTCATTTTCAGGATCACTTAAATGTCCATAAACTCTTGGGTAATGATTGCCATAGTCCGAACCATAGACATTTGAGGATGCTAAGGTGCCTTTCAAATTCTGAATCAATACAAAAGCCTGAGGTTTCCGATGTGGTTGGCAATGAAGGTTTGGCGACTAAAATGATGTGAATAATTATTTGTGCATGTCATCTGTTCGTGTTTATTGTTCAACTTCGATGTCTGTTAATTAATTTGATTTTGATATAAGGAATGAATTTTGAATATATAAAGTCTGATATTACTTGATAAATGATTCTTTTATCCACATAAAACTACTTATGCTGATCTAATTGTGATGATAGTTATATCATTTGGATTTCTATGACTTGGTACCAGGAATAAGAGTGAGAAGGATTTATATCGATTTAAAACATTAGTAGATCACTTGTGCTTTATCATTAAAACATATGATCTCCTTTTACATAGGTTTTACCCGGAATTATTGCTAGCTTGTTTGCAGTTATTCATTCAATTGCATGATAGTGGCTCTTAGTAGACAACTGCATGCCATTTTTCATTTCATATATTCTGCGACAATATTTCAATGAATATCATCCCAAAAAAAAAACATCCCAGATTAATCATAATGATGGTATGGTTTTATTCATGAATTAATCAGTTTTCTTTCATCAATTCACGAACATATTTGATCAAAATCTTATTTATTAACATAGATGCTGCAAGAAAATTCAAGGCCATCCAAACTTGGTGGCAAGACATGGCTGAAAGAAACGGTCTCAACAAACCAGCTGTCTATAATTTGAAGGGATCCAAAATCACTGAATGTAGCACCAACATTAGAAGAGGTAACTATTCTGACGTGCATAATCCTATTTGCTACTACTGTCATTAATAAATTTACCACAGCGGTCTCAAAAAATACTAAAATCACTCAAAAAAGGGAAAATATGAACCAGTGCTTAGTTCAACTCCTATCAGTCCTAGTTTGCATTTATACAAAGGAATGGTTCTGTTTGCAAGTGAATTGACATTGGCTTTTAAACTTTACTTTCTTCATGGCATTGTATAGTAAAAGCGTGTGATATGATTGTTTTCCACTCTACAATTGCAGCTTATTGATCTGCTAATTGCATGCTAAACTTGTGTTGTTGATGATATATGTCGTCTTGTTAACAATTGGTACTTCACATTTTTAGAAAATGCTATAAGAACAATACAACTGCATCTCAAAGGATTGGTTGCACGGTGCAAGTTTCTGAAGATGGTAAATGCTATTACCCTTTTGCAAACTGTTTTCAGAGCTTGGCTAAAAGTGAGGCAAAAGTCAGCCTGTGTGATATTATCTACTGTTCAAGTCTGTGACTCTTCATGTGGTATGCAGTTTTTCAGTTTTTCTCGAACATTATCTGGGGTTATTTTTTCATTACTTATTGGTATGTCTTGTTTATTTAATCACACAGAAATGTTGAAGCAATCAGAAACATATAAGAGATATGCCATGCTTTTCATTTATAGACGTTCCTTTTTGAGGTTAAAGAGCTCAGCACAGATTATCCAGAAAGCAGTTAGGAGTTGGCTCTATAGGAGGCATAAGCAAGTGTCTAGTGCAAGTCCTGATCTTTTGGTTTCAGATATGGTAGTGGCTGCTATTAATGTTCAGAAATTGGTCTCTCATAGGACGGCACAATGTAGATATTTTCACCAGCTAGATCAGAGAGAGAAAGCTTTAACTTTTTCCCAACCGAAAGTCACTTTCCATCTTCAAACAAATGCAGCCATTATCATTCAGCTTGCTTGGAAAAAGTTCATGCGCTGCAAGTCTACTAAGAGGCAACACCTGTTTGCAACTAAAATTCAACGAAATTTCCGGAGGTGGTTATTGAGAAAAAGTTATTTAGATCAGATTCAGGCTGTCATAAAGATTCAATCTTATTTTCGAATGTGGAGATGTGTAAATGCTTTTCACCTCTTCAAGATTGAGTTTAAGGCAGCTGTTGTTATTCAATCGTATTTGCGGTGCTGGTTTGCCCGAAAGAATGCTGGTGCACGTAGGAATCATCTATGTGCAACTAAAATTCAACTAAATTTCCGCAGGTGGTTGTCGAGAAAAAGTTTTTTAAATCAGATTCAGGCTGTAATAAAGATTCAATCATATTTTCGGATGTGGAGATGTGTAAATGCTTTCCAGCACTTCAAAATCGAGTTTAAAGCAGCTGTTGTCATTCAGTCTTGTTTAAGGGGCTGGTTTGCCCGAAAGGATGCTTGTACACGTAGGAAGGACATTGTTGAGATTCAAGTAAGACAGTGGCTAGCTTGTTATATTTATCCTCGTTTATTTTACACGACTTTCCGGTTTGCATGAAAAAAAAATTCATTTGCTGTGACTTCTTTTGGTAACAGTACTTTGTACAGATGCTACTTATACGTGGAGGAGTGCATCTTCAAATTGTTTTGGCATTGTCTTTAGTACTATGTTTAGTATGATGAAATTACTAATTCCTATAATAGCATTATTTTTTTGAATTTAGAAAAAGTCTTATACATATTTTCTGTAAGTTTTAGTTTTAGAATATTATGTAACTTGATATGTTGATTTAATGATTCCAGAGGTGTTGCCGTGGTTGGCTTGTAAAGCGGGACTTCTTGTTACAAAGAGACGCTGCAGTAACGATCCAGTGTGTCATTCGAAGCTTGAAATGCCAAAAGGCTCTCAATTGCCAGAAAGATGCTGCTTTGGAGATCCAGCGCTTTATTAGGGGGCATGTAACTCGGAATCAGCTACTAGGTTATTAATTAATGTTTTATGAAGCTAACTTCATTTGTGGTTTCCTGTCATCTCACCAATACTATTATCTCATGGTTTGGTGATGTAGGCAGTGCTTCCAAGCTACGCACAGTTATTCCTATTAGTAGGAGCTCAGGACCATTTGGGTTTTGTAGTTTTCAATTGGAACTATTTTTGTTTTCGGTTGTGAAATTGCAACGATGGTGGAAGGGTCTCTTGTTGCTGAAGTTAATGAATAAATCGGCCATCATTATTCAGTCATGTACCCGTGGGTGGATAGCCAGGCGAGATGCTACTGTTTATAGACGCCATGTTGTCATCCAGGTATGATGTTCTAGTTGTTATTATGATATGCTATGCGGTAGCACTTTTGTAATTTGTTTGTCATTGCTGCTCACATGCTCATGGTATTTTGAGTCAACTAATAATCTAATTGATTTTAATATATTTTAATTTCTTGGGAAATTTGAGCGGAAGCATGTATAATATTTTATAGAATATATGATTGTTTGTCCCGACGAAAGGGAGCAAATTGTGTGTTTTGGGGGTTTAAATAAGTTGGCCTAATAGCACGTTTGGTTTTTCGTTGAACTCCAAAATTTGTATACAAGCTATGAGGGTACGAGCTTTATCCGAACTGAGGTTTCACAAACAGCAAACCAAATACAAGCCAAATATATTTTTTTTTTCTTAATAATTATTAAACCATTATGATGCTGCTACCGCATGCAACTATTGCTTAATTTTCATTTGTTTTCAGTTTACTTGTTTATTTTTTTGTTCTTATATTTTACTAAAGCCTCTTAACTGCCATTTGCCAGGAAGATGCTGCGTTGGTGATTCAACGCTACATTAGGCGACATTTAACCCGACATCGGATATTAGGTAAATATTCATATTTACGAGTGTTTTATGCATAATCTCATTAAGCTACTAATGCGTGATTTAGTTGTGGGTTTTAGATTTACTACAGATACTATTACATCTTGTTATCCTGATGTAGGTGGTGCTTCTAACCGAAGTGCAGTCATTCCTGTTGGCGGTCGTAGTTTTCCACTAGATCTATTTTTGCTTTCAGTTGTGAAATTGCAACGATGGTGGAAGGGTCTCTTGTTACAGAGATTGATGACAAAGTCTGCTATTGTTATTCAGTCTTTTACTCGGGGGTGGATAGCCAGGCGAAAGGCTACTGTTCGGAGACATCGTATTATTGTTATCCAAGTATAGTATTTTGTACTACCCTGTAATTCTTTAGTATTTTCGTTTGTCGGGGGGATTGGGGGTTGTTTTATGATGCTGTCTTTTACACTAGGTAAGTAAAGAGGGTAGTTTAGACAAATAACATTCTTCTATTGTTTTACTTTCCACTTTCACATAACATTTAGTTTTATGATGCATTGTTTCACTAGTAGATGGGTCAATGAAATCCTTTGTGATGTTACTGATGTGATTGTGATTATTTTTAACGAAAATTTCATCGATATTTAGTTTCTTTTTACTAGGTTCTCCCTTGTTTCTTAATCTTCCTTCTTTTTCCCTAACTTTTGTAGTCCCACTGGAAAGGTTACCGTGCACGTAAAGTTTCGAAAGAACAGTTATTGGATTTGCGCTTGAGAATGCAAAAGTCTGCCAGAAATGTGGATGACAGCAAGCGTCTCATAAACAGACTCTTGGCAGCGCTTTCAGAGCTACTCAATATGAAGAGTCTTAGTAACATCCTTCACACTTGTTCAACATTAGGTGAGATTTTTCTTACATAATTTAGATTTTGTTGTTATTTTTGAGACGGCTTCTCAAAATGCAATATAATTTCTTCAAATATTGCTCTAATTCTAATAATTTGCCTGACACAAATAAGTAAAAATTGGTTTTTTTACTATAATGTATTAAGGTGGCCCGAGGTCAAAGAACCTTTAGTTGCATTTCTTGTTATTTAAATTGTACGAATTCCCTTCCGTCACTCTATTGTTGTCCAAGTGTCCTTTCCCAAATTACAAAAAATATAGATTCGAGTGCTAGTGATGATGCAGTTTCACATGCATTCATTATTCACTTCAAATAGTAGTTCATTGTATAAGTCCTGACCTGACCAATTATAATGAGCATTCTTTTTCTCATTTGCCTGTCTACATTTTCAGACATGGCTACAGGGCATTCTCAGAAATGTTGTGAAGAACTTGTGGCTGCAGGGGCTGTTGATACTTTGTTGCGGCTGATTCAAACGGTCAGCCGGAGTATACCTGATCAGGAGGTTCTGAAGCATGCTTTATCAACTCTCCGAAATCTCGCCCGCTATCCTCATCTTCTAAAAGTGTTGATCCAAAGTCGTAATTCTGTACAGATAATTGTCTTGGAGTTATTGAGGTTGTCTATAATAGTACAGAGTTGCAGTTAGCCTTTGAAAGTTGATGTACAGTATTCTTATGCTATTCTTGTTATAACTTTATATAACTTGTTCCAGGAATAAAAACGAGGGCTTCTTCGTTGCTTCTGAACTTTTGAAGAAGATATGTTCAACTAGCATAGGCGTTGAGACGATTTTCAAGTCCCCTGCTCTGCTAAAACGATTGCACGGCCTTGTCGAGGACCTTAAACGGAAGGGAATTTACGATAAAAGGTCAGACTTTACTTGTTTTGTTAGATTAGAGGAATTAGTTTCTAAAATGTCATGTTTGTTGATTAAAATCTAACGGAAAACTTGTGGTCTATAATTGTTTTGAGCCAATGCAGAAATCCTAGGGCCCCTAACCTGATTATCAAAGAAAACAGAGAGAGAAGATTGAAGGAGGCTGCTGAGATTTTGAAGCTGATAACAAGCTCATGAAAAGCTTTTGTTTTCAAATAGAGTTCCGATGCAGTGTGCAAATAACATGCAAGGAGGTTAAGATTTGTTCGCTTTTGTTTATATTCTATCCTCATCTCGTGGATCTTGGAATGAGTTTTTTTTATACACACTAACATTTAGTTTGAAAGCAAAAAATTATTCTGATGTTTAAAATGAGCTCCCCTTAACAGTGAGCTTTCTGATGTTCTCTGCAGAATTTGTTTTCGAAAATACGTGGTTTTTTAAAATGTTAGTTGCTATTTACTGGTGAAAATGCAGAGGGTTGTGAACGGGCTATATAAGTAGCAAAAGAGTTTAGTAGAAAAGAGTTATAATAATAGAACTTACAGATTATAAATTATTGATTTGCAAGAGAAAATCCCATGAACTTGTTGAGTTTACACTAATTTTTTCGAGTATCATTTTTATTAAAATACCATTAACGTAAATATGTTTCAGTTGTTTACAAATTCAAAATGTATAGCAAAAATAGACCTTTCTCCTTTTTACCATATAAATACGAATTATCAGTGTTGACATCAACACTGTCAAAAAAATTCTAAAACTAAAAATACTATCACTAGAACTAACAACAAAAATAATATATTGCTGGAGCCAAGACCAAAAAATGTTTAACACTAATTTATAATTTTTATTCCTGTTTCTTTCTTTTTTTAAAACGTAATTTCTTCTAATTGAAGCAGAAAATAATCTACATTGAATTATTAGCGTTTAAGTACTACATAAAACAAAGACACATTGTGAAGAGTTTTGGAATTAGGTTAGATCTATATTATCAGTCACCCCACCCGTATTAAGAAAAATAAAATTAAAAAATTATTGATAACATTTTGGTTCAACAAATATTTGAAATCACTAATTTTTATTGTGTTTTTTTTATCTCTACAAATGTATAATTTTTCACTTTTATGTCTTGCAATTTGTTTTGTTTTTCGTCTATGTAAATATCTCGCTTTATTTTTAGTGTCTAATAATATCACCAGACTTCAAAATGGTATTATCAACATTAGCATTTTGTAACAAACGCCAAAAATTAAAATCAAATATTTTAGAAACTTTATCGATAATAAAAAAATCAGGGACAAAATAAAAACACTAATATTATACCAATAAATGATATATTTGGCCCAATGGTGTCCACAAAATGTTTATTCTAGAATTAGCTTTTTAATGATTTTGGGATAAATTAAAGAGGTGTAAAACTCCAAATTGTGTCTATTTTAGATAGTAAAGCTCAAAGTTTCACTTTTTAGCTGGAATTGTTACAAATTTTAACTTAAAAGTTTTTATAAGAGTTATAATTTATCTGAGTTAATTTTGAACTTGTTTAGATGAATGTAAATAAGTACTTGGTAATTTAAATCTTGAATTAAATCAAGTATTAATTTAAAAAAAATACTTAATATAAGTTTTTTAGAAGATATATGTCATTTGTTAAATTTGATATTGCCCTTTGTGTGCTTATTCATTGATATATTAGTAATACACAATGTCATATGATTTTACTGTTATGATAATATTACATAAAATTATTTTATTATATTATCATCGTTTAAATTTTAAGAATGTTTGTATGACAAAATGCTATGAATATATTATATATACGAACATGTATAAATGCGTATAAAAAAATCATAATATGATAATTTTATAGAAGAATTCATATAAACATGTGAATCCTGTGATATTTACATAAGCGTGTTACAATTCTTAATTATTCTTAGTTTAATTATAAGTATGTAAGTGTAACATAGCTTATTATTTATATTTTATATTTAACAAAATGATAAATAAGTAAAAAAATTATTTAAATTAACAATTCACTCTACAAAGATTAATAACTAATAAATGTGTGTATTTAAGATTTGCATATGAAAATTTTGAAGCCCATAATGGTCACATTATTCTTTATCTAACAAATAATTACTTGACTTAAATAAAATTTCACTTACCATTTGTGTGAGCAAAGTCATGCCACTTTCATGATGAGGCATGACATGAATGAGCAGAACTTAAAACATATTCATTAATTCATTCAAAACAAAATATAAAAGCTAAATCATTTTAAATTCATTTAAAAACTTATCTCACCATCTAATGTTAATGTTGTAAACAATTAAATTGTTTTAATATTTAAAATTATTTTACTAACTAATAAGTATAAATAAACAACATAACACAAAATTTATCACATTAAATAATGAAATAAAATTTGCAAAACTAAAAATTAGGAATAAGATTTGTAAAGTAAAAGTGTAACTGTAAAATAGAAAATCAAAATTAAAATATTGTCCATATTTTGTTTATTTTTGTGTGTGTATATTTAAAAAATATCTGTTCAAAATTTGAAAGGTTTAAATCCACTTTTTATCTCGTAACTTTTAAATGTTTAATTTTAGGCTTTATCAAATTTTAATCATACATTTTGTAATTTAAATTTTATTAAATTAAACAATTTTATACTAATTATTTATTGATGCTGACACACAAGTTATTATAAGTGTTATAACCACCAATTGATTTTTTTTCAGAAATTTTATTTAGATGACTGAAAAAAGTTATAATTTTTAAAAATAAAATAAATGCAATATATGATAAAACATAAAAAAAATAATATTTCAAGATGTTTAGACACAATTAAAAGACTAGTAGCCGCTTAAAATATTATATAAGTAGAAATGTTTGACCGATTTTAAACAAATTAATACTATGTTGCTTCTCTAAAAAAAATAAAAAATACTATACAAATAAAAAAAAGAGATATGGAGAATCATAACATCATTACAACAAAAATATTAGACGAGGGACATTACTTATTAATTTCCCGTCAAATAAGATAAAAATAAATCTTTTATTAATAATAAATTATTCTTGTTTATTAAATTATTTTAGTAAGAAATTTAATGAAACTATTTTAACTCAGAAATCATCTTATTTTAAACCATGAGTAAACAATTAGTGGAAAAAAAAATTCTTAATATTATGTGTACATGCATGTGTCCTAATATTAATTATTAATGACAAATAAACCTTTTGAATTTAAAGTAAAAGAAAATTTAAAATTCCTGTATATCAAATATTCTTAAAAGGTAAACCATTTATTAAAAATATTAAACAAATAAAGAAATAAATCACACAAAAATGGAAAAACATCACCACTTAACATTTAAATATTTAATTGCAGTAAAGATATTCTTGATTTGTTTTTTGAATTAAAAAAAGAAGGTAAATAAATATCCGTGTTGAGAGACAGAAAGAAGGACAGCCTCAAGGTTAGGGTTTGGGTCTCAACTACTCTTTAAAGCACAGTCTCACATTCAGAATTGTGGTTCTTCGCTTTCTCTCTCTTTTCTCTTCGCTTCTCTTTTCCATTGCTCAATTTCAGTTTCCAGAAGATGATGCAGCCAGGACCCGGCATGGCCCAACAACCCAACCAACAATACCCACAACAGCAGCAGCAACAACCCTACATGATGATGCCGCCGCAGCCCCAGCCCCCTCAGATGTGGGCCCCATCCGCCCAGCCTCCACCGCAGTCGGTCGCTCCTCCGCAGCCCACCAGCGCCGATGAGGTCCGTACCCTCTGGATCGGTGATTTGCAGTACTGGATGGACGAGAACTACCTCTACACGTGTTTCGCACACACAGGCGAGGTATCTTCGCTTTCCCTTCTCAAATCGCCCTTCCATATTTATGCGTTTTATCTTTCTCTTTTCGAATCTTGCTTAGATTTAACTTGATTTAGAATATGTTGTCATCGATTTAATCTTTTGTTTTTGTGAGGGCATATACTGTTTATCCTAGAAATAATTTTTTGTGGACGAAAAAAATACTGTTTTCTTTTGGAAGGTGTAGATTTCAGAGTTTTTGAATACAGATTTGCGTTTTTGAAAGGTGTTAATATATTATTTTTTTTTAATTATGAATCTGAGCTTTTGATAATTGCATATACCTGGAGGATTTGATGGATTTAGATGGGTGTTACTGCATGTAAACAAGTAAAACTAATGTTTAGAAGCTTGTTGGTGTGGTTGAAGGTGATTCTGAATATTGGTTGCTGATGGATGTATGGTGCTTGCTTGCAGGTGGCTTCAGTTAAAGTCATTCGGAACAAACAAACTAGTCAATCGGAGGGATATGGGTTTATTGAGTTTACCAGTCGTGCTGGTGCTGAGAGAATCCTTCAAACATACAACGGAACCATTATGCCAAATGGTGGTCAGAACTTCAGATTGAACTGGGCTTCTTTTAGTGCGGGAGATAGGCGTCATGATGACAGCCCAGATCACACCATATTTGTTGGAGACCTGGCTGCAGATGTTACAGATTATCTTCTGCAAGAGACATTTCGGGCGCGGTATCCCTCGGTTAAGGGTGCCAAAGTTGTAATTGATAGGCTCACTGGACGGACCAAGGGTTATGGTTTTGTTAGGTTTGGAGATGAGAGTGAACAGGTTAGGGCTATGACTGAAATGCAAGGGGTTCTTTGTTCAACAAGGCCCATGCGAATTGGACCTGCCTCTAATAAAAACCCTAGCACTCAGTCCCAGCCAAAAGGTATGTATTTCTCATAGTTGTCATGTGCTTGTCATTTTGATGCAAATATCTGTCAATGTTCTGCTTAAATATAATTTGGATACGTTTTTCTTTCAGATGCATACTTTTGGTCTGTTTGTGAATAATGATATATTTATACTACTGGTTGGATTCAGTTCTTTAATTCTTTAGTTATCTACTTCGTGTGTATCCCAGATGTTTTAGCTTACAATTCTTTTCAGTTACACTCTTGAAGAATTGCAGTCCAAACACATTTCTTCCTGTAATTTCCTTTAAAATTTTGGGCTAAGTAAATGATATTAGATAATAGAATCTTATAGAACTCCCATTGTCTCAAAGCAGGGTGTCAAGAGGCTCTGTCATCTCGGAGCCTGGAACTGATTTCAGCTGAAATGGTTACCATTTTAGTGCATGGCCTTGTGTAGGTCAGTTATCTGTTTATGTATTGCCCATTATTTTTTGTGGCATTTTCTTTTCTGCCTCTAATTACGTATATTTTCTTTTCTTTTCATTTTGTTGCTTGGCTTTTTAGCCAAATTACTTATCAACTATTCAAATTACTTTCATATCGGTCCTCCATTCCTGCTCCTTGCTCCTTTAGCTTTACTCCTTTGACATTACTTAAAGAACTATATCTTTGAGTTTCTGTTTTAGCTTTCCCTTCTTTAGGAAATCTTGTTTACTTTCTACTTTCTTTTCTTCATCTATCTGTCGCTATTAATTCAAGTTTCCAACCTAGCCCACAAGGAATACCTTGGGATACTGGTGGTTAGTGCTTTGATTTTGTAGAAATGCACTCTGCCAGATGGTTTTGTTGTCATGCCATTTTTTGTTGTCGCAAGGCAAAGGTCTGTCGCCATTCTTTCTAAATTTCTCAGCACATATGCAATTAAAGTTATAATTTACTCTATATTGCTTAATCCCTTGGAAAGAAGACCAACTATTAAAATGTCAAAATGTTAAATGACTTGTGAAGTTTTATATATTGTGTAGTAACAAGCATTTGGAAGCTTCCTGGTTTATTCTTATGCTAGTCTCTATGGCAAACCCTGATGTGTGTGTATCTTACTATAATTTTTACAAGAAACGTGTGCGTATGTATTTGTATGTATGTATAACAGATAGATAGGTTGATAGATAGAGAGACTTTCTCATTGAGAGAGCGGTGTCCTCATTTTCCACATTCCTTCTTTCATGCCATTTTGTTTGTCACACTGTCCATAGTATTTTCATTCTGTAATGCCAATAGTTCTAGTGTAGCATTGTATTGACAAGTATTTCTGTTGAATTTTCTCATGGAATTATTTGAATCCATGGTTTAGTTTTCGTTTATATCAGAATAATTTATCATATTTGGATAGTTATTGAGAGAGGGAGGAAAACTTCATCTTTTTCTATATTCGATTTGCATCCTGTGAGGTAAAAAATCCCACCCTTATCTGAATTTTCTCATCAAATTATCTGAATCCATGGTTTTATTTAATGTCTGATCTTATCATGTTCTTTGCTTCTCAAGGTGATGTTACTTGTTAATTGGAAGTGAGCTAGATTTTGTGCTTCTGAATGATGGTGCATTTCTAATAGTGTAGTGTGGCGTAAGTTTGTGGTGCATGCAAGGCACCTGTAATTTGTTACTTGTGTAATTGGTATATAAATTGCATGTATTTAGAATGAATCATATAGAGTTGAGTATGGGATATCTAAAGTTTCCTACTGAATGTAGCAACATTCTGTTGAAAAGTCGTGCCTCACCAAAAAAGATGTGCCTTTGGTCTTCGAAAACTTAATTAATGTATTTTGTATTTATCTTTGTTTGGTGTCCTTTTCCACAGTCTTCTTCCATCTTGTTTAACAATGTTACCCGTCATTTACTTTTACTTTGAACATGCAGCATCATATCAGAATCCTCAAGGGGCACAGAACGAGCATGATCCAAATAATACAACTGTGCGTACTTCTTTGCAATATAGAAACTGTTCTTCTTTGTTCTTGTTCATGACCTGAGTTTTATTGCAGATTTTTGTCGGCAATTTGGATCCTAATGTCACCGATGACCATTTGAGACAAGTTTTTGGGCAATATGGAGAGTTAGTTCACGTGAAGATTCCAGCTGGCAAGAGATGTGGATTTGTCCAATTTGCGGACAGGTAATTTAATCATTCAGATATTTGATATTTATCTTGTTAACTTACTTACTAGTCTAAATATAGTGTCCTCTAATTGTGCCATGACTTTTCATGTTCATGCATCAGGAGCTGTGCAGAAGAGGCTCTGCGGGTCTTAAACGGCACACTTTTGGGTGGACAAAATGTTCGGCTTTCATGGGGCCGAAGTCCTTCAAACAAACAGGTAAGTGATGTTACTGAAATGTTGTCATTCTGATATCCATTATCCATGTTAATTGATTTTTATAATGAATTTGGATTTCGTGGATGATTCAGGCCCAACCAGATGCAAATCAGTGGAATGGCAGTGGTGGTTACTATGGATATGCTGCGCAGGGTTATGAAAATTATGGTTATGCTCCTGCTGGACAAGACCCCAATATGTATGGCAGTTATCCGGGCTATGCAAATTACCAACCTCCTCAGCAACAACAGCAAATAGGATATAGCTAAGCAAGTTCTGCCCCAATTTTCCGTTTTCTTCTGTAATCCTATCCTATCTATGATACTTGTTTTGGTTCCTACTCTAATTGTCTCATCGAGAACAAACTTGGCTCTTCTTTTACCTTCCTATGATTGCTGTTAGCATTAAACATTCTATGCGAAGTTTTATTTTGTATCCATTAAATATTGCTTGCCGATACCTTGATCGTTATGCATGTGATGAGCCCGTCCACATTTGATATCTCCTATTTATTATTTGTAATACAGAATTTTGCAGAAGCGGGGGGCATATTGTGTATGTACCATACGATGCGTTGTCGCGTATTGAGCTTGTTCTGTGCGTGAAAGAGACGCAAAGTGTGATGAAGTTTTAAATAACAAAAAAAAAAAAAAATGATAA
>Ga0209489_100906_pt1 | contig 59164 bp, 51 predicted proteins | sample SiratrowhiteBW_FD_187527 | JGI IMG/M metagenome (GOLD analysis project Ga0209489, IMG submission 187527) | Root nodule microbial communities of legume samples collected from California, USA - Siratro white BW (SPAdes) (version 2) | ecosystem: Host-associated > Plants > Roots > Nodule | place... | reverse complement strand
CCGAGCGCATGCAAAGCCAACAGACCGGTGAGCGGACGGGGTCAAGGCCGTCAGCCGCCGCAGGCGGGGGCGCGCCAGCGCCAGCCTTGAGGCCGGCCGATCGCCGGGCTACTTCGCCACAGTTGCTCTTTCAATTGAGGGTGAGGCGACAAGCAAAGCTCGGGCGAGATGAGCCGCGAGGATGCGAAGGCGTGTCTGCAATTCAGATGGCGGCCGCAGAGCGACGCCGGCGCCACTTGCTCCGTCATTGCGAGCGCAGCGAAAGCAATCCAGAGTCTTTCCGCGGATGCATTTCTGGATTTGCTTCGCTGCGCTCGCAATGACGATGTTGAGGCAGCTGTGCGCGAAGATTCAGGCCTCGTGCCCCGGACGCAGCGCAGCGCTCCTCTAGCGATGCACTGCAGAGCCGGGGCCCATATTGCCGCAAATGCCGCGGCCTGCTGGGTCCCGGCTCGGCGCCGCAACGCTTGCGCGCTGAAGCGCGTCCGGGACACAAAAGTGTACGAACTAAACCGGCTTCCCCGTATACGGCATCGATGCCGTCAAGCCTCCGTCGACGGGGAACGCCTGGCCGTTCACATAGGACGCTTCGTCGCTCGCCAAAAACAACCCCATCGCGGCGAGCTCGTGCGGCTGGCCGGCACGCTTCAGCGGATTGAGTTGGCCGATCTTGTCTTGGGTGCCGCGCTCCTTGGCGCGGTCGAAGATCGGCTTGGTCATGCCGGTTTCGATCAGGCCCGGGCACACCGCGTTGATGCGCACGCCGGTGCCGGTGAGCGAATAGGCCGTGGTCTGCACCAGGCTGATCACGCCGGCCTTGCTCGCCGCATAGGGATGCCCGCTGGCGCCGGCCTTGAGGCCCGCGACGGACGCGGTCAGCACGATCGCGCCGGACTGCTGCTTGACCATGTGCGGCATCGCGTATTTCACCGCGAGGAACGGCCCGATCAGATTGACGCGCAAAATCTCCTGCCAGTGCTCCACTGTCTGCTCGGCGAGCGGAACGAGGCCGCCGGAGATGCCGGCATTGGCCCAGATCACGTCGAGCCGGCCATGCGTCTTCACCGCTTTGTCGATCACGGCGATGACGTCGGCCTCGGAGCCGGCATCCGCCACCATGGCTTCCGCAACGCCGCCGGCCTTCTTCACCTCCTCGACGGTCTCCTTCACCGCCTCGGTACGATCGACCGCAATCAGCCTGGCGCCTTCCTTGGTGAACAGCAGCGCAGCGGCGCGGCCGATGCCGCTGCCGGCGCCGGTGATGATGACGGATTTGCCTTGCAGGCGGCCCATGCGCTTCTCCCTTTGCTCGCACGCGGCCCTTGCCGCGCGACGGAATTTCAAACAAGATTTCAAACGGTAAAGTGTCTTGAGACACGTTCGTTACTGACGTACAGCGACATCACACGGGATGGAAGGGTTTCGATGGCTGGTGCAGACAGGCCGAATGTGGTCATAACACGATGGTGGTGGGTCCGGCACGCGCCAGTGCGCAATGACGGCGGCAACATCTACGGCCAGTCCGACATCGCCTGCGATACCAGCGACACCTATGTGTTCAACGCTGTTGCCAAGGTGCTGCCACGCAAGGCGGTCTGGTATTCGAGCAATCTGATGCGCACGCATCAGACCGCCGAGGCGATCTGGGCCGCCGGCTTTCCAAGGCCTGCGTCGATGAAGTGGGAAGCGGATCTTGCCGAGCAGAATCTCGGCCGCTGGCAGGGCATGAACCGCGCTGAATTCATCGCGAGCCGTCCCGTCGGCGCCAGTTGGTTCGCCGATATCAACGAGCCCGCGCCAGGCGGCGAAAGCTTCATGGACCTCTACAACCGCACGCGCCGCACCATCGAGCGGATCAACAGCGAGGCGGCAGGGCAGGACATCATCGCGGTCGCGCATGGCGGCACCATCAAGGCGGCACTCGGGCTTGCGCTCGACGGCCAGCCGGAGCGGGGGCTCTCGTTCGACATCGACAATTGCTCGGTGACGCGGCTGGACTATTTTGCCAGTCCCGAACGCACGGTCTGGCGGCTGCCTATGGTCAACCAGCAGCCCTGGATCGCAGATGACGCGCACGCGGCGATGCATCAGCCGGCAGGACCGGAAGTCAAGAAGCTCGCCTGACACTGAATACGAAAGTCAATCTGGGAGAGAAACATGACCTTGTTCGACATGAAGGGGAAAGTCGCCGTCATCACGGGATCGACGCGCGGCATCGGGCTCGCGATCGCCGAGCGCATGGCCGAGCACGGCGCCAAGGTGGTGATCTCCTCGCGCAAGGCCGACGTGTGCGAGCAGGTGGCGAAGAGCATCAACGACAGATTCGGCAAGGGCACCGCCGTTGCGATCGCCGCCAACATCTCGTCGAAAGAGAATTTGCAGAACCTCGTCGACGAGAGCAACCGCGCCTTCGGCAAGATCGACGTGCTGGTCTGCAATGCGGCGTCGAATCCGTATTACGGTCCGCTCGCCGGCATCTCCGACGATCAGTTCAGGAAGATCCTCGACAACAACATCGTTGCCAACAATTGGCTGATCTCGATGGTGGTGCCGCAGATGATCGAGCGCAAGGACGGCTCGATCATCATCGTCTCCTCGATCGGCGGCCTCAAGGGCTCGACCATCCTCGGTGCTTACGCGATCTCGAAGGCCGCCGACATGCAGCTCGCGCGCAATCTCGCCTGCGAATACGGCAAGCACAATATCCGCGTGAACTGTATCGCGCCCGGCCTCATCAAGACCGATTTCGCGAAAGCGCTGTGGGACAATCCGGAGAACCTGAAGGCTTCGACCTCACGCTCGCCGCTGCTGCGTATCGGCATCCCCGACGAGATCGCGGGCGCGGCCGTGTTCCTGGGCTCGAAGGCCGGCGACTTCATGACCGGCCAGACCATGGTGATCGACGGCGGCGCGACGATCAGTTGAGGCGATAGAGCGCAGAACCCTAAGCGCGGACCTCACTCCACCGCCGCGTAGACCAGATCCCGCACCAGGGTTCGCGTGTAGTCGCGCTGGCCCGGGCCCTGGCTCATGAAGACCGCGAATAGATCCTCCTTCGGATCGATCCAGAAGAACGTGCCGGCAATGCCGCTCCAGAAATACTGGCCGACGCTGCCAGGGAAGGGGGCAATGCCGGCCTCGCGGCGCACGGCAAAGCCGAGACCGAAGCCGTGGCCGGGCGACAGCAGCGTGCCATTCGTCACAACATGCGGCCCGAGATGATCGGACGCCATCAGCTCCAGCGTCTTGCGGCCGATGATCCTGTTGCCGTCGAGCGTGCCGCCATTGCGCAGCATCAGGCAGAAGCGGGCATAGTCCATCGTGGTCGAGACCAGGCCGCCGCCGCCGGACTCCATCACCGGCTGCTCGAGCATGTTGAACAGCGCGACCTTGTCGCCGGTCCAGGGGTCGGTCGCGAATGGCTCGGCAAGACGCCCGGCATTGGCCGCGGGGGTCGAGAAGCCGGTCTCGGCCATCTGGAGCGGCGCGAGCACGCGCTCGGTGAGGAACGTGCCGAGCGTTTTGCCGCTGACGACCTCGATGATGCGGCCAAGGATGTCGGTGGAGCGACTGTAGTTGAACTCCGCGCCGGGCTGGCAGACCAGCGGAAAGCTCGCCACCAGTGCGGCATGCTCGGCATTGGTGATCTTGCGGCTGCGGACGCGGGATTCCTGGTAGAGCTTGTGCACGGGGCCGTCGCCCTGGTGCTCGTAGGTGAGGCCGGAGGTGTGGCGGAGCAGGTCCTGCACGGTCATGGGCCGCGTCGGCGGCACCAGCTCCAACTTGCCGTCCTTGACGACGCCGACCTGCTGGCTCGCGAACTCCGGGATGAATTTTGCGACCGCGTCGCTGAGCAGGAGCTGGCCGTCCTCGACCAGCGCCATGATGCCGACCGAGACGATCGGCTTGGTCATCGAGAAGATGCGGAAGATCGAATCGCGCGCCATCGGCGCCGCGCCCGCCGGGCCCTGCTTGCCGAGCGCCTCGAACCAGCCGATTTGGCCGCCCCTCGCCACCAGCACGGTGACCCCGGGAACGGTTCCCTTGTCGATCTCGCGGCTGAAGGCATCGGACATGGCCTGGAGACGGGGGCGCGACAGCCCGAGCGTCTCGGGGCGGGCCTCCGGCAAAGGCGGGGTGTGAAGCGCGATCGGTGCCTGTTGGGCGGCTGTGGCGGTCGCTGTAACGGTCATGGGCACTCCCGATTGTTTTTCGTTATGGCCAATCGACTGTGGCCCAGAAAGCCCGGCACAAACAAGCGAAGCCGGCGCGGTTCACCCTTGCAAACCGGCCGCTCTCTGTGCTTGAAAGCGCCCCTGATCCGCGGCGACGCTGGGTCTATAGGAGTGTAGCTCAATTGGTAGAGCACCGGTCTCCAAAACCGGGGGTCGCAGGTTCGAGCCCTGCCACTCCTGCCAGCTAAATCAATCACTTAGCGTTAGAACCAAACCCGAACGGGGGTGACTCTGCTACCCGTTTGCTACCGATCTTGTTTTTTTGCTCTTGCGGCCTGCAGCGCCGCGTCGACGCGGGCCGCGGCGTCCTCTTGCATGCCCGGCAGGACGTGGCTGTAAAGATCCAGCGTGATCGAAACCTTACTATGTCCGAGCCGCTCGCTGGCGATCTTCGGATGGACGCCTGACTGCAGTAGGTGAGTCGCGTGGGCGTGCCTCAGATCGTGGAACCGGTATGCCGGCAAACCGGCGTCCTTGATCAAGCGCACCCATTCGTGGGTGATGAAGGTGGGCTGCATCATGGCGCCGTCCGCATGGGCGCAGACGAAATGTTCGTCGGACAGCCGTACACCAAGCTTTAGGAGGTCCTGGGCTTGCGTTGCCCGGTAGGCGCGCAATTCCTCCACCAGGGTCGCGGAAAGGGCCACTGTACGCGCGCGGCCGGATTTGGGCGGCTTGAGCCGAACGGTACTGTTCAACTGCTCGGCGGACTCGGCAACGGCAATTTGACCAGCCGTTAGGTCGACGCTTCTCCAGCGAAGGGCCGCGATCTCCCCGCGTCGCAAGCCGCACAGGACAGCCAGAAGGGTAGGGACATGCATCCGGGTTGGGCGCATAGCTTCGATTAGCGCGGCCGTTTGGGCCATGTCATAGGTTTCCATTGCGGTTTTCTCGACCTTCGGCGGGTCGACGGCATCGGCCGGATTGCGCTGGATAACCTGCCATTTGAGTGCTTGACCCAAAGCCTGCTTCAAGACGCGGTGCATGTGGTGCACGGTGCGCGGCGAGAGTCCGCCCTTACCGTCGCGCCTGCCGCTCTCGAGCGCCTTGGCGTACATGGCGCTGATGTCCTGAGGCTTGAGCCTAATCAGCACCGACCCGCCGATGAGCGGGATAATGTTCTTTTTGACGATCTCGTCATAGCGCTCATGGGTCTTGGGAGAGACTTGCGATTTGACGTGGTCGATCCAGGCCGTCAGGAATTCCCGCACGGTGGTCTTGTCGGGAGCCAAGTACGTGCCCCCGTTTATGGCGGCGATCAGTCGAGCACACTCGACCTGAGCTCCGCGTTTGGTCCCCTTGAAGCTATGCCATTTGCGTTTGCGCTTACCCGTGGCCGGATCGTGCTGATCGATGATGATTGCCCAGTGGCCTGGCGAGCGTTCGCGAATATGGCCCTTCATGCTGCAGTCTCCTCAGGCAAGAGCAGTTGGCGGAGGTCGTCAAGCAACAGTCTTCTATTTTCGGGGGTTGGTCCGGACGGCATCCCCATGAGCAGGGCTTGAACCGCGGCAGCGACGCCTGCTCGGTAACATTTGGGATCATTCATAAATTCGCTAGACTGGTAGTCCTCGAATCCGCTCGCTCGCTGGCCGGCGTGCCAAAACGCTGAAGCAGCGAGAGTTGCCAGTCTTTCGACGTTGGGGAAGAGCGGGACGTGTGGCGCGAGGCCGCCAAACTTGAGCGTGCTTGAAAGGCGACTGGCTGCTTCCTCTGAAATCGAAAATTTGTGCTGGGCGGCCGATCTTTTCAGCTCTTCATAGATCTCTTCGTGCACGCGAAATTGCAAAACCGGACGAGCGCCAGTCCCGCTCTCCCCAGTTTTTTTCTTTGATGTTGCCTTCTTTGCCACCGGTCTTACCTCTTTGTCACAACCGGTGTATGACTATCACTACAAAACAACGTTGACAATGGGGGCGGGAACGTTATTTGTAGTGAAATCACTACAGAGGACGTTACACCCCATGTCACCTGAACTTAAAGAGCTTCTTTCGAAGCCGACCGCGTCCGTTCCGGATGTGGGACGGCTTTGCTTCAATCTAGCTAAGAATGCCTCATATGCGGCGGCGAGGGACGGATCGCTTCCAAGCATTAAGATCGGTGGCCGTGTCGTCGTGCCCACGGCTGCGCTGCGGAAGATGCTGGGTCTCGATCCGGAGGCGGTCGCCTAAATGCGTCATCCGTCCGAGATCTATCAGACCGACGACGGCCAATTTGAGGTCGTCTGCGGCGCCGCCGTTGCCGGGCCGTTCCCAAGCTACTATTTCGCTGCGGCAATCGCTCAGGGCGGGGTACCGGAGCCTAAGCCTAGGGTGACGTTCCGGCGCTACAAAGTCATTCGCGAGGTGCTGCACCTTGCTTGATCGAGAGATGCAAAACCCGGCCGCTGGTGACGGCCGGGCTTGCGAATTGGTCCTTGCTGGCGCTTTGGACAGTTCGCAACCTAGCAAAATTGCCCGACGCCTTCAAGTTTCACTCCTGACGCGACGCTGCGCAATCAGCGGTGCTGCGGCTGCATTGCTTGCGCCCCTAATCTATGGGGAGGGCAGCCAATGAATTTGAATCTAGAAAGCGACATCGCTGAACAGTTGCGCATGGTCGACCCTTCGCAATGGTCGACCCTGCAGGCTGAGATCTGTCTGAACATCGCGAACGCGAGATTCTACGCTTTCATTGACGAGGCTGCGCGCCTGTCGAGTCTAGTCCGTCTTGGACTTGTCGACCGAGCTGCCGCCGCCGACCATCTGCACACGGCTGCGATCTACAACCAGCTTTATGCCGAGTACGGCGCCGACAACATTCAAGGGGTGATGGCCGGCGCCATGTTCGAAGCCTGCGCAGGTGTCGCATGAACATTCGCGTTACCGAACTCAGCAACGAAGAATTGGATAACCTAACGGTCGTGCAGGACCGCTTTGGTCCGGGCTTCAAGCGTACCAATACCAACGACCTTATGGTGGCGACATTCCCGCCGTTAAAGGCAATCATGCCGGGATACGTCTATGCTGGCTTCACGGCTTTTGCCGGCCGAATGAAGCTAGGTAAGACGTGGTGGGCCATCGATTGCGCAGTCGCCGTAGCAACCGGCGGCGTTGCCATGGGCTCGATCGACTGCACCCAAGGCGACGTCCTTTACATTGATCTTGAGAACGGGCCGCGCCGAATTCAGTCGCGGATACGAGCTCTGTTTCCCCACGATCGTGAACTGCCCGACATGTCCCGCCTTGAGTGGGTAACGGAAGCTCCGCTCCTCAATGACGGCTTTCTTGGTCGCCTTGATCGTTGGCGAGTTTCGGTGGCCGACCCGCGACTGGTCATCATTGACGTCCTTCAGCGGATCAAGCCTTCCGGCAACAAGAACCAGAATGCCTACGAATCCGACTACAGCATCTGGGCGCCGCTCCAGGAGTGGGCCACTCGGCACGGCGTAGCTGTGCTCGGTCTCCACCACACTAAGAAGGGCGGCGCCGATGATCCGCTTGAGGCGCTTTCGGGATCGAATGGCCTCTCTGCATGTGCCGACACCACCATCGTTTTGGATCAGGGCTCGAGTGGTCGGACGCTCTATGTCCGCGGGCGGGATATTGAGGAGCGGGAGACTGCGGTGCTGTTCAACGCCGGGAGCTGGACCGTGCTCGGCGACGCCGCCGAAGTGAACAAGTCGGACCAGCGTAGGGCGATCCTAGACGCGCTTCGCAATACGACAACACCGCTAGGGCCAAAGGAGATCGCTGCGGCCACCGGCATGAAGGACGGCAACGTCCGGTTCTTGCTTGGCCAGATGGTAACCGCCGGAGAGATCCAGAAGCAGGGCTATGGCCGCTACACCCCCACTAACACCGCTAACGGCTCTAACACTTGGTGCTCAGATGAGGATTGAGGACTGTGAGCGGTGTGAGGACTGTGAGGGGGTTTCTATCAACTATCCAAACAGAGGTTTTCAAATGTCTGACTCTTCAGAGCTCTTGCTTTCCGCATTCCACGCCTACCGGACGGAGGCGCCGAAGGACCAGCTTTCAGCAAAGCTGCTCAATGCTAGTCTCGTCCTCGCCGTGGAGACAATCGGCATCCGGGCGACGATCGACGGGTTGCTCACCGTGTTGGCGGCCTTTGCGGAGGAGTGTCCTGGCGAGTTCGAGGCGATCAAGGCCCTCCACACTATCCCCAACAATGCGCTACCGCGGGCGTAGCCAAATCATGGAAGCGTTGATATCTATCGACCGTCCGCGAAGAGTGTTCATCGGCGCAACGTCGAGAACGACTCCGCACAGACGAACTTCCGAGACCCGCGCGACGTGGGCAACGAAGCGAGATCGCCGCATCCCCTCCGGGATGCCCGTAACGCTTTGCCGGAAGATTCGATCATGAGCATCCAAAACAACCACGAAAACGCTCCAACTCGCTTTGAAACGCGAGCCGAAATCGAGCGTGCGCTTCATCAACAACTCGGTTTGCCACGCAGCGCAGCGAAAAAGTTCGTCGCTGGCGGCTGGGCCGCCTTGGCAAACGAACCGGCTGAACAGGATGACCTGAAGCCGTACCTCAAAGGAAATCGTGAAATGTCGTCCATCCAGCTACTCCGTGAACAGCGCGCTGCGAAGACCGAAGAAGCGAAAGCGCTCGCTGCCAAGAAGAACTTCTCCGCCGCTGTCGATCAGCCGAACCTCGACGCCTTGATGGCAGAGGTCGAAGAGATCGACGCGCGCATGAACCGCATCAACGCCGTCAACGAGAAGGCTGTTGCGGACATGCTTAAGCCGTCCGCCGCGATCGGCGCCGACGCCGAGTATTGGGAAACCGAGGCCGGCCGCGTGCCCGTCATGAGTAAGAAATCCAATTTCAAGGCGATTTATAGCACCCACGCCCGGAACGAGGAGCCGGTCAGCATGGGCGACTTCCTTCGCGGTGTTGCGGGCGGGAAAATGACGCCCGGCGTTCGTAACGCCCTTTCCGAGGGCACTGATAGCGCGGGCGGCTACACCGTGCCGACCGTGTTGATGCCGGGGATCTTGCAGGCACTCGTTCCCAATAGCTCGTTGCTTCAGGCTGGCGCTGGCTTGGTCGACGTGTCGCAGAGCGGCGCCAAGTCCTACAACACCGCGGCGATTTCCTCCATTCCAACCGCTGCATGGCGTTCTGAGGCTGGGTCGGTGAGTGAATCCGATCCCGTCTTCCGCAACGTGCCGGCTACGCCGCGTTCGCTCGCGTTTTTCTTCAAACTCAGCCGCGAACTTCTCGCTGATGGCACGAATTTGGAATCCGCGCTTCAGATCGCGATCGGCCAGGCGTTTGCCGTCGAGCTGGACCGCGTTGGTCTGCGTGGATCGGGTAGCGTGCCGGAGCCGCGGGGCATCCTCAATACGTCGGGAATCCAGTCGGTAACGAACGGCGCTAACGGCGCGTCGCTCGCCACCACGGCTTACTCCAACTTCATCAGTGCAATCCAGAAGCTGCTGGAGGCAAATGCGCCGATGCCGAATGCTTCGATCATGGCGCCAAGGTCGCTGCTGACGCTCGCCGGATTGCTGGACAGCACGAACCAGCCGCGTATTCAACCGATGATTCTGGACGAGGTTCCGTTCATTTCTTCGTCGCAGATTCCGGTCAACTTGACGGTCGGTACCAGCTCGGACTGTACGGAATTGTATCTCGGCGACTTCTCGAAGCTGAAGTTCGTCATGCGTGAGCGCCCGTCGATCATGCTGGCGAAGGAGCTTCACGCCGGCACGGGTCAGATCGGCTTCTATTGCCACGTCAGGGCCGACGTCGCGATCGAATATCCCGCGGCCTTCGCGGTGGTGACTGGCGTCAGAGCCTAATGAGAATTGGTGGCGGCGTGGTGGCTTGTCCTCCTTCAGGGGCGCCGTCGCCAATACCGCAGCCTGCTCTGGAGCGCGCGCAGGCTGCAAACCCCGATGGCGACCTCTCCGTTTCGCTTGTGCCCCAAGGGAAGCGTCCGCCATCGGGGATTACCCAGCTCGATGGAAACATGATGCGTTCGGAACGCTTACGAGGCCGTAAGGCCGTAGCACAACGACTGCGCAGATTGCGCAACGAGCCTGTCTGCCGTGACTGTGCCCAGGCTGGCAGGGACACGATAGCAACTGTGCCTGACCACATCGTTCCGTTGGCTAAGGGCGGCACCGATGATGACCACAACATTCGATGTCTCTGCCACGATTGCCATCGTGTCAGGACCGCAGAGCAGTTCGGCTACCGCAATCCAATTTCGCGGGTGGATGACGACGGGTGGCCGACGGAGGCGCAAAACGCAAGGCACACCAACATCTTAGGGGGCGTGCCAAAAAGTTCAAAGCTTAGGGGCGGAAATCGCTGGGGCACAAACGCGCGTGATTGCGCAGATTTCCGAAATGGGGGTCAAAACGAATGCTAACCGCAACATCTCGCCGCAAACGGGGCGGCCAGCCCGCAAACCAGAACGCCGTCACGCATGGCCGCCATCGGGCGGCTGCCGTAGCGGAGCGGAAAGCTACGGCCAAGGCGGCGGCGGAGGAACGGCAGTTACGCGATCGCGACTGGGCGGCGAAGATGCCTATGACCGATTACGGCGCGATCATCGACGATCTGCGGCACCTTAGAGCAAAGGCAGGACTCTAGGCATGAGCGATGAAACCATTTTCATGCTTGAAGCAGATCCGCGCACCAAACCAAAGGCGTTGCCAGTTTGGCCGAATCCTTCTTGTCGGTCAGAAGGCGCAGAACCGCCGCTGGTGCTGCGGTTTCACTCTGCCGTGCCGAACGGGATCGATCTAGCACTAGGCAGGATTCCCCAGCGGGACACCGCCACCTATCTGTCCGCGATTCGCGAGGCAGGCAATCGCAGCATCTGTTGCGAGATCGATTGCGCGGGCGGCGAAACGAGAAGCGCGCTCGCGATAACGAGGGCATTGCTTGCGCATCCGTTTCGCGTCACGGCGCGAATACCGGGGAAGTGCTACAGCGGCGCAGCGCTCATTGCGCTAGCGGCCGATCGGCGGATGATTGCGCCTTGCGCACACGTTTGGATTCACCGAGCGCGACGCATCGTCACCCCGGAGCAGTTTGAGAAAATGAAGGCCTTGAGCGTTGATGCGCTGCGGCGGATGAACGACGCATTAAACGACGCCGACGACGAGATGGCGGCGCTGTTGATGGCGCGAGTGAGTGCTTCAGAAGAGACGGCGCGGCGTTGGATGGCCGAGGCTTGCCAGTGGTCCGCAATCGAGGCACTCGAGCTGGGCATCGTTGATGAAATCGACGAGGAGCTCTTGCAATGATTGTCGAGGAACAAGTCCACTCCAAAACCCGCAGCGGCAAGATTAAGGCGCTGGCGCTGCTAACCTCCGTAGGTGTTGACGTCGATGGCGACGGCGGCCGGTTCGGCGGGGGTGGCGGTCCAGGCAGCGGCGGGACGTTCAGCAAGGTTGTGCTGCTGACGGGCTTTGAGGATGGCGCCGACGGAACAACAACGGTTGTCGATCTCTCGTCATATCATCATGGCGCCGCCAATGTTCGCGGCGATGCGCAGATTGACACAAGTCAATTCAAGTATGGAGCCAGCTCCGGCCTGTTCGATGGCTCTGGCGATGCTTTGTATTGGCCGTTGGCGTCGGAGTGGGATCTTGGCACGACCTGGACCATTGAATGTTGGGTGCGGTTCAACTCGACGGCTACGCAGCAGGCCATCCTTAGCAACTATACCGGCGTCGGGTTTGGCAGCACCAACAGCTGGCTGCTTTACACGCAAGGGTCCCAAAAACTGGAATTCTTCGTCTATAACGGATTCAGCAACACCGTCTTGATTGACACGGCTACCAGCATATTCTCGACCGGCAGCTGGTATCACGTCGCGGTATCGTCTGATGGGACAAAGGTTCGCCTGTTCCTCAATGGCGTGATGGTCGGCAGCCAGACACCGACTTCCACCGCGTGCGGCAGCCATCTCAATCCGGTCTCGGTCGGTAACGACGGCATCTATACGCGGCCGCTCAACGGCTGGGTGGATGAGGTTCGCATCACCAAGGGCTATAGCTTCTATTCCAGCGACTCCGGCTTTACGCCGCCGACCGCGGCCTTCCCACGTTCCGACACCGACTCCAGTTCAACGTCTTCGGCCTCGACGGACGAAGATGGCATGATGCTCATCTTCTGAGGAAAAAATGATATGCTTTTGACAGGCGCAGGCGGATTCTACGGCACAAGCTCTGGGAGCTCGAGCGATCCCAACTGGACGAGCGTCAAGCTGCTGCTCGGCTTTGAAGGCACCAACGGCTCGACTGGCTCGCCCGGCATGACCGACGAAAGCTCGGCCGCGCACGGCACCGCGACGTTTTCAGGCGGCAGCACCGCCGTCATCGACACGGCTCAATTCAAATTCGGATCATCGTCAATCAAGTTTAACAACGGCTACATCAAATGGACCGACTCGGCAGATTGGGATTTCGGCAGCGGCGCGTTTACCGTCGAGACCTTCGTGCGCTTCAATGTAGCCACCGGCACGCAGTTGCTGGTCTGTCAATGGGTGAACCCCGGCACCAGCAAGGCTTGGGCGTTGCGGCTCAACTCCGGCGCGCTTGAGTGGATCGTTACCACAGACGGCTCGACCCAGCTCACCGATCTGACCTTCGCTTGGTCGCCGAGCACGGCGACGTGGTATCACGTTTGCGTCGACTACGACGGCTCCAAATATCGCCTGTATATCGATGGCGTCATGAAGGCATCATCGACCACGGCGCGCACCATCTTCAACTCGACCTATAACCTATCGCTCGGCTCCGACGCCGTGGACGGTTCGTGGTGGATGAATGGCTGGCTTGACGAGCTGCGCATCACCAAGGGCGTTGCGCGCTATGCCAGCGATTCCGGCTATACCGTTCCTAGCGCCGCGTTCCCGCGGCACTGACCGGACGTTCATTTGCTCTTCGCCTTCAACCCCAATTCTACAAGCCGGCGGATTGCTTCTGAGCGGGATGGCAAATCAGGGTGACGTCGGCGCCACTCGTCGATCGCGCTGACTTCGTCAGCCGACATCATGACTGGAATGCGCTGGTCTTTCTTATCATCGGCCATCGGGTCAGCTTCTACCGGCATGGACCATCCTGCACAAGTTGGTTGACATATGCCAACTTATGGCACAACTTGTGCCAGTTGTCCATATAGCGGATAGCGGCCCGGCGGGAAGGTGAGATCTCCCACACCGGGCCTAACCTACAAACGGGAGTGATCCATATGCAGGCTACTTCGAAAACTACCACGCGCAGGCAATTCGCAACATGGCTGGCGGCGGCTACGGCAGGCGCCGCGGCGGCCATTCCCGCAACCGCACTCGCCTCGCCCGACGACGACAGCGCGCTGCTGCAGCTCGAGGAGCAGGTCTTCGAAGCCTATTGGGCTGGCCATGCCAAAAACGAGGAGATCTATCAGCTGGGCCTAGATGAGCACTGGTGGGCCGAGTTCAGACGGCTCCGCCAGGAAAAAGACGGGCAAATCCTCTCCGAACAAGAGGCCTGGGACGTGGTCGCCGCCACTCCAGAGGGAAGAGAGTGCGTTCGGCTCGAAGAGCTGCGAGACGGCCACTGGGACCGCATGGCCGGCCTTATCGATCGCATGTGGGCCCTTCCAGCGAAGACGGAGGCGGGGCGGAAGGCGAAGGCGCTTGTGTTGCTCGTCTGCGTTTTGGGCGCCGAATGGCAGGACAGGGATGAAGAGGCGGATTGGCATGTGCTCAAAGCGCGTCGGTTGCTGATCGACCTTGTCGGCGGAGAGGCGGCGGAATCGCTGCGGGAAAGCTTCGCGTAGGCCGCTGCTACCATTTTGCTACCCAACTGCTCGGTATGATGTGTGACGAGGCGGGATGCTGTATCCCGCCTCGATCATTTTGCGCTGATGGTTCAATACCTGTAGGGAGAGACCGTGACGGGAGAGGACGTTAATTCACGAACTCCAAAACCGGGGGTCGCAGGTTCGAGCCCTGCCACTCCTGCCAGTAAAATCAATCACTTAGATTGGACGCTGGCGGGATAGGGACAAGGCGTCCCGTACCAACCGCCAAAAGGCGAGCCCGAACGCCGGATACCCTACGCTGAGATCCGCGGAGCGCCGTTTAGCGCGCCGGGCTCTGCTCCGCGTCGGCGGGAATCTGGCTGAGATCGACGTTCCGGATGGGAACGCGGCGGAGCAGCGAGACGATGGTCCCGCCAAGCTCGAAATAGGTGCGCAGCCGCAGCGCGCGGGACGATCCCTTCAGCTCCGCATTCAGGCTCACGGGGACCTGGACGTGGGTGAGGCCGAGCTGGAGCAGGGAGATCAGCGCACAGATCTGATAGCCGTAGCCGTCGGCCTTGACCGCGATCTGGCGCAGCCATTTCACGGGGTAGACGATCATGCTGTGGTAGTCGGAGAGCCAGAAGCCGAACAAGCAGTTCAGGATGAACCGCAGCGAATGCGACTGGATGGAGCGGTTGACGGAGCGGTCGGACTGGTTGTCGCGATAGGTGATGACGATGTCCGCGGCGCCCGCCGCCTTGAACATCCGGGCAATACCCTCGTTCTGGAAGGCGTGATCGCCGGGAATCAGCGTGATGGCATCGAATTTCGCGCGCGACAGCGCATATTCGAAGCCGGCGCCGACGCCCCGCCGCACGGCGTTGTGATGCACGATGATGCGCGGCTCGCCGGCCGCGAACTCGTCCATGATCGCACCGGTGGCGTCGGTGCTGCCGTCGTCAATCAGAAAGATCTCGAAATCGTCGAGCAGCTCGCGGGCGAGCGGCAGCACGCCGTCGATGGTGTCGGCGATCTTGTCCTGCTCGTTCAGTGCAGGGATGACGATCGTAAGCTTTCTTGCCGCCCTGGAAGGTGTCATTGCAATGTCGCCGGTGCTGGCTACCCTGTACAACTGGAACTCTAGCGAAACTTTAGGTCATCAGAGCCGAGCGAACAACACGACCCGGTACGAAACCGGCGATGTGTGTGTTCTGCGCAACTAGTCCGAAAAATCATACAGACCGGTATCGCCAATGGCGAAAAGGCGGCGGAGTCGCGTGATCCTGCCGGCCAATTTCCGGCCCGCCGCAGTGGGGGCAAAGGTCGGGCCGATGTACTCGGCAAGGCCGGACTCGACCAGTATCTTGGTCCTGCCAAGGAACACATCCGGAATCCGATGCTCCACCACCTCCACGAGGGACGATTCGCGCCCGGGTCGCTCGGCTATATCGAGCAGGATCTCAAGCGAAACCGACTTGTAGACGGCGCCGAAGGCAAAGACGTAGCTCATCACGCCGAAGCTGAAGATCGAAGCGGCGTTCCAATACTGAAATTGCGGGACCGTCATGGCGCCGAGGATTATGCTGGTGACATGTGAGAGGACGGCGGCGATCGCCAGGACGATCGTGGGCGACAACGGCCGTGCCGCGCGTCGCGCCATCCATTGCATGGCGGGCGCAACGACGATGAACACGATGATCCCGATGGCTCCCCAGACAAACGACATCATGGCGCGTGTCCGAGTCCCGTGACGAAACGAATGAGTCTGACGATGCCGGCGACCATCGTGCCTTTGGCTGTCGCCACGAGCTTGCCGTCGCTTGAAGCAACCATTCCGGAGCCGAGCAGCAGCTTCAGCCGATTACGGGCGAACGTGCCGAGATTGCCGCCCCGCATATAAGCGGTAGCCCATTCGTCCGACGTCATTGGGCGGCCGGCCTGAACCAGCGACGTCAGCAAGGTCAGGGTAAAGCCCCAGGCGAGCAGGCTCCAGAATACGTAGGAAAGCAAGATGCCCGTGGCCAGCAGGAGGGCGCCGGCGAGGACATCATCGAAGTGCCGCTCACCGGGAAGGACTAGGCTGGCGAGGACAAACAAGGCTGTTGCGAGGCTCACGCCGATCCGAAAGGTCCGACCGGCGCCGCGTACGCTCGTGGCACGGGCCACGGCGAGCAACAACAATGGAAGTGCAGCACTGAGGCATATCGCGACGGCTTGCGCCGGGCCCGGTACGATATTCATGCTAAAGACCGCGTTTCCAGTGCGCCTCGGCCAGCGCGATATCGATGGATGAGTCCTCGCCGGAGGCAGACGGTGATGTATGTCCGATCAGGTCCGAGACGAATGCTTCGGCTTGCCGGCGAAATGCCCAGCTTCGTCCACGTGCCATTTGCGAGCGTTGACCGTCCTGATCGAGGGTGACCAAGGCCTCCTCTTCGGCAAAGGGCGCCGGCATTTCGATTGTTACGGCGCCACGCTCGAACTCAACCGCCAGTCCCTCCCGCCATGGACCGGAGACCTTGTTGGCGAACTCGAAGACGCACGGAATGCCGGCGAAGTCGAGCGCCATGCCGGTTTCCGGCGCGGTTGCCGTCGGCATCGCGTGCAATGTGGGGGAACTGCCCAGCACATGGCGCGCGAGATTGATGATGTGGCTGAACACGTTCAAAAACGTATCATAGCGCGGCCGCATCGCCGCCGGCATCCAGTCGGGCCCATCCGGCCAAAGCTCAAGCCCCTCAGGACGGGTTTCCGTGGTCATGACAAAGTTGTCGGCCGAGGCACCGGTGAGGCCACCGAGACACCATGCGCGAGCTCCGATGATGAGTCCGAGCGATCCATCCGCCCGAAGCCGCGCCAGCAGCGAACGCGCCCGCGCAACGCCGGCGTCATGACGCTTCATGTAGCCGACGCTGTAGATCAGGTCGTGCTTTCGGGCGGCCTCAACGAGGGCCGCGGCTTGAGCGGTCGTATATGCCATCGGCTTTTCCGAGAGCACATGGCGACCGCTGTTGAGCGCGTCGAGGACGATGGGACCAGTGGCGCGTCGCCTCGTCACCACGACGACGGCGGACACGGCATCGTCGTCGAGCAATTCCCGGTGCGTACGATAGACGCGCGAAACCGCGAACTTTGCGGCGGCGGCCGCGGCCAAATCAGGTCGCAGGTCGGCGACGGCAACCACCTGGCAGGCGGGATTGGAAATGAAATTGGCGAGGTGGCACATTTGGCCCACCATGCCCATGCCGATGATGCCAATCCCCGGCGTCAATTTCTACACATCCTGTGACGGCCCGAGGCGCTTGCGCATGACCAGGAAATGCGCCGGCTGCCCCCACATCTTGATGAAAGGTTCGTCCGACCGGGTGAGAGCGGCCAGGCCGTCGCTGTCCCGACGTCCGATCGCCTCGAATATCCGCAAGAAGCTATCGAGCGTCGCCTGGAACGAGGCGACGTCGGCGATGTCGTCAGCCAGGACGTCTGTGGTCCTGATAGCGCTGCGGAGCGCGTCCAGATCGGATATGATTCTCGCCAGACCTTCGCCAAGCGGATCGTCGATCAATCGGTCGATCTCAACGGCCAGCCGCTCGATCGTGGCACAGATCGTATCGACAGCCTCGATCGGTCCGACCAAATACAGCTTCTGTCCGCCGAGAAAGCTGAGACGGCTGCGACGAAGATGCTGCTCTGCGCGGCGCAGCTTCTCATCATCGGACAATATCTTCTTGTGCCAGTAGACCGCCAGCGTGTCGTCATAAGAGGGCCACGCCGCGTGGACGTCGAAACCGAGCGCATTGGCGGAGGTGCGCAGCGTCGCAGCGTCGATAAAATAGCGGTAACGGACGAACGGATTCTCGAGGACGTCCATCAACCAGGATTCGAACCGGCGGGTATGGGGAATGCTGTTCCATTTCGCGTCGAACAGACGCTTTGCGCTGTCCTCCGGAGGAAGGCCGGTCAACGCCTTGGCGGCCGCATGGATCGCCTTGAGCGCGAGCTCGAAAAACCCGCCATAGCGTTCATAGTAGGAGACTACGGCGTAACCGTCGGGATTGAGCAGGTCGTGGACGATGCGCAGCCAGGTCTCGGTCGGCTGTACGGTATAGATGAAACCTTCCGCATCCACGAGATCGAAGCGGCGCTGACCGCGAAATCCCTCGACATCGGCCAGAACGAGTTCGCGAAGCTGATCCGACAGTCCAAAGTGATCGAAGTAGGCGCGTATCTTCTCATGCGCCTGCTGGTTGGGCTCCGCCAACGTCATCTTCGCGCCCCAGCCGGCAAACACCATCGCGTTCTCGCCGGAGTCGGGGCCGAACTCGAGCACCTCGGCATCGCGAAACAACCGGGGAGGCAACGACAGCTTGTCCAGGAACAGCGCACGCCGTTGGGCGGCATAAGCGTTCAGTTCAGCCGCAGACTTGAAGTTGCCGAACGTCGGCAGAATGCTCTGGCGCTGGTAGTATTGAAACAGCTTCGCGTCAGCCATTACGCCTAGCCTGCTGCTGCGGCCTCGAGCCGATCCAGCTCACGCCAGATGTCGGATGGAGCAAAGACCGAAACGATATTCAGCGGACGCTTCAGCGCTTCGCGGAGGCGGGTGCTGACCTTGGTCTCGTTCTCCTGGTTGACCGCGAGCAGGCAGATCAGCGGCTCAGTGCGGTCCCGCAACTCCTCAGGCGACCGGATCGGAATACGGGTTCCCGGCAGAAAGAGCCCTTGACGCTCAGTTTGGTCGTCGACCGAGAGGTCGATCAGGTCTGCCAATTCGTGGGCATTGGTGAAGGTGCAGGCGCGGCAGCCGGCTCCGTAGATCGCGACCTGAGTGCCGCGTGCCCGAAACTTTGCGAGGGCGGGCCGAAGGCGTGCTCCGTATTCGCGGGCGAGCTGCGCGAACTTCTCGCCAACCCCAGGCGACGGTGTCGGCGCGGCGATCTCGCCTTGCTTGCGGCGCGCGGCAACCGCGAGGGTGCCGCCGCTGAAATTGTACTTCTTCATCGAGACGGTTTCGAAGCCGTGGCGCGCCAGCAGGGCGAGCAAGGTGGCTTCCGTGAAGTAGCTGACATGCTCCTCCCAGAGCACCGAGAGATCTCCGACCGACGATCCCGGCGCGAAGTCCGGAACGTCGATGAACAGCAGACCATCCTCTTTCAGAGCGAGCTTGACGCACTCGAAGAAGTTCTCGAAATCGACGATGTGCTCTAGCACCTGCCGCGCAATGACGAGATCGAATTTGCCGGCTTTTGCCACGGCGTCGCGGCACAGGGCCGGACTGATCATCTCGGAATACACGGTGATGCCGCGCTCGCTGGCGATCTTGCCGGAGACCGGGTTGGGCTCCACGCCAAACAGAACCTTCGCGCCGCGTTCGCGAAGCTTGTCCATGAACAGGCCATCGTTGCAGCCGATCTCGAAAACCGAATGATGTCTCGTGAACTGCGCGATGGTGTCGAGCTCATCGGGCTGATGCGGCTCTGGCTTCCAACTGCTGAAATTGTAGTTGAACTGGCGATAGAGAATATCGGGATCGATCGGCTCGACGATCTGCGGAAGGCCACACGCACCGCAGGCCAGCACCTCGAATGGAAATCGTTCCTCGCGCTCGTCCCTGCTGTGCAGCAGACGATGCGCGATCGGCATCAGGCCGAGATCGATGACCGGTCGCAGGTCGTTGGCATGGCAAAGCCGGCAGTTCTTGCTCACGGGTTCAGACACGATGACTTTCGATGGAGTTGATGCGGCTGGTAACGAAGCATCTCAAGCCCCATGCCCCGATCGGACAGGCACACCAGCTGAAGGTGCCGGAAAGGCAGCAACTACCAGCCGGGCAGACGTCTTGCAAGCGTTAAGAAGCCGTTGCGAAGGCGGCTTCGGCCCGATACGCATCTACTGGGCAAAGCGCCACGAACGCTGCGCTCAAACGATTGTAACTCCTAGACAATCCGTATATCAGGACGCAGTGCCGCCGCAGCCCAGTCGCCAGGCTGCCCCAGCAGATTTCCGATAGGCAGCGATTCTTGCCGGTCGCGCATTAGCGCCGCGCGATGCGACCGCTCGTGCAGATGTACTCAAGTTGCTTTCCCGTGGACCAGCGATGAACATTTGGTTTGACAAGCGAGGCGCCTGCCATGTCTTTCGTCTGTCAAAGCAGCGGCGCAGGGCTTCGCCGTTCCTTCCGACCACCCTGAGTAACCAGACGCAGTCTCGACCTCCCCACAGCACTAGTTGGGTCATGTCACCCACGAGGTTTCCATGAAGCTAGGACGGCAGCACGACAACGAACTGAACGATCTGGTCGTGGCGATGGCTTTTGCACTATTTTTCCTCGCGCTGTTCTCGTGGCCAATGTCCCTCTCCGATCCGCTGGGCGTCAGGTACTTCAACGCCATCGACAAGTCGCTGGTGACGTCTCTCGAGCTGGAGCCGGATCGAATCAAGATCAAGTTCTTCGAAAAGTACCTGCTGACCGGCTGGATCGTGATCGGGCCTGTCCTAGCCGCCATCTGGCTCGGCTATTTCAGGCGGCAGTCCCGGCTGGCGATCAGCCTGGCTTGCATCGCAATCGGCATTCCGCTCCTGCACCTCGGCTATCAGCCGCTTCGCCAACATATCGCATGGCTGCCGCTACTGCTTGCCACGATCGTCCTGGCGGCAGGGGTGCTGCATCCGCACTACCTGCCGACGACCCGATCGTACCGAGCGCCACAACTGCTTGCGGATGAGAATTGGACGCTGTGGACGATTCGACGGCTGCTGTTCTTGGTGGTGTTTGCCGCGATCCTGACGGTACTGATGTTCCCGCACTCCATCACCTCGATGGCGGCGCGCATCGGACCCGAGCAGCACATCGTGTCCTATATGATCGGACCGGCGCTCTATAGGTTCATTCCATCCTTGAGCCTCGGCGCTGACTACACGTCACACTACTCGCTGCTGACAGGACCGCTGTTTTTCCATCTGCTCACTCCATCGCTTCTACATACGCTGGAGAACTACGTCTGGACGATCTGCACCGTGACGACGCTGTTCTACATTTCCGCGTTTCTGCTGATCTCCTGGCTGTTCCAGTCGGTCTTCTGGGGCACGGCGATTACGGTCACGGCATTCTTTCTCAACTTCCAGACCGAGGGCAATTCGCTGTTTGGTCCGTCGGCCTGGCCGATCCGATTTCCGTTGTTGATGATCGCTGTCGGACTTTTCGTCCGGCTCTATAGAAGGCCCAATGCACTGTCGGCATGTCTCCTCGGCGTCGTCATGGGGGCATCCCTTTGCATCATGTTCGAAACCGGAATCGCCATCACTGTTTCGGGTGCGATCTCCTTCTTCGTCGTATTTGCCCGCATCCCCGGGCGGTTCAGGCTCGCGGGTATCGTCACGGTATCGGCCCTGATTGCGTTCTACGGAATCTCCGCGGCAGCCTATGGCAGGAATGCCTTGGGCTTCGCCTTTCATGCCGATCTTTTTGAGCCGATCCTCCTGTATGGAAAGGCGATGTGGGGGCTCGAGTTCATCGATTGGGGCCTGAACTGGGGATTGATCAGCAACCTGCTGGCTCCCGGCCTTGCGGTTGCGACGATCGCCGTCTTGTCCCGGTCGTTCATTCTGGGTGCGGAGCGTCCTTCACCGGATCGCGCCGCCATCCTGTTCCTCGCGATCATTGGATGTTTCCTGACCTTCAAATGGGTGAACCGTTCGCTTCTCGCGGTTTGGCATCAAAATTCGCTGCCCCATCTGATCGTGTCGGCCTGGTGGCTTCGGCAGTTCATCGAGAGATATGTCGTTCCTCACTGGGGAAGCGCAGGGCGACGCTCCGCATGCTCCGCTGCGTTTGCACTGACGGCGATCTACGTCTGCTTCGTCTTTGATCCGAAACAGCCGACGATTCCGCACGGCATGCAGTCGTATCTGCGCTACCCCAGCATCGCGCTGAATACGGTGCATCCCTTTCCACTCACGCAATGGAAAGGCGATGAGTATTACGCGCCCCAACAGGATCTCGACCTGATCAAGAAACATGTCGGTCCAGATGAGCGTGCGGCCCTTATCTCGCGAATTGACTGGGTATTCTTGCTGGAGGCGGAACGGGCTCCCAAATACTACTTCGTTCCGTCCATCTCGGTCTTTGACCTGCATCACCTCGATATGAGCCTGGCCAATGCGGACAAGCTGTTTATCGATCGCCGCTCCTCGTTGGGCTACGCTTGGGCGGAGGCGAGGATCAAGGATGTTCTCAGCAAGCAGTATCGCCTTGCGGAGAGCGGAAAAGACCTTGACCTCTATTTGAAGCAATAACGCGGGGAGATTCGCTCGGGCTGTGGCTGGCGCCAAGGCGCTACTCGCAGGCCGGAGCGGGCATTGCCAGCAACCAGAGCAGAGGCCGTACCCCAGCCCGGCTACAGGGAGGACGGTACTCGCTCCGCGGCAGCGGCACCTGCCGACCGTCCGCAGTCCGGGTCAGTTGGCCGCGGCCTCCTGTTGTGGACGAAGCGGTGCGGCGCTCCGACGCCAGCAGTTCGAGCAAGCCCATTTCATCAAGCGGCGGGATGCCCGGTGTGGCCTGATACTGCCACGTTTCACGTCGCGCCGGGCAGGGCTGGCTGTCGTCGATGTAAGACACCGGGCAGCGGCCCGCCGGCACAAAAGCTGGATTGGTGAAATCGCCGCAGTTGTCGGAATAGGCAAATGACGGCTGGCGCTGCCCATCTCGCAGGATCATCTGCGCAGCGTTCATATCGGCCGCGCCGAGACAGCGCTGTCTGAAGAGCAGAGTCCAACTGGCGGGGATGATCTTGATCTCGACAACCTTCGGCTCAGGGTCGGCAAGCAGGGCCGCCCGCACCTGGCGCGTCAGATCCGTGGTGACGAGGCCGTCATATAGCAGCCATTTTGCATCGTGGGCCATCGACAACGCGAACACGGCGATGACCGAGCCCGCGAGCGCTGCCCTGAGCCGCGCGCTCGGAACCAGCTGAATCGCTGTCGCCAGGAGCAGCAGAACGCCGAACTGCGAGGGAAACAGCAGCCTCGACTCGCCGCGCGTCACATCCCCGTAGATGCCGACCAGCGCATAGGGAACGGCGCCGAGCACTGTGATTACGGTCCCCAGCAGGAGCAGCAGAAGGGATCTTGCAGAGGTGAAGGAAGATTTGGTCCGCGACAGGCGCTCGCCAAAGAGGGCGCAAACGGCAATCACCGTCAGCATGAGCGCAGCAAAGACTCCGCGGCCGAACATCGCTGCAGCGTAGTCGAAGGCGTAGGCCAGAGCGCGGGGAAATGCGCGCAGATGCGTGACGAACGCGGCGGCGACGACATTGATATCGTGTACCGGAGCATATTGCTCGGCGTAATGGCCGCTTTTTCCCATGATCGTCACTCGCAGCACGACAACCGCTACGATCATCAGCCAGAATGGGACGAGCCGCGCGAGCCATGCCGTCCACCGTTCGCCCGCACGCCAGGCAACCAGCAAACGCAACGGCTCGAGCGCGATCAAGGTCTCCAGCGAGAGCGAGAAGAACAGACAGAGCGGCGCGATCCATCGAAGCGCCTGCGATCGCGCCTCCATGAGCACGAGCGACAGGAGATAGAAGACCAGAAAGAAATCGTAGATCGCGTTGAAAGTCAGCCGGATGACATAGAACGGAGTCAGCAGGAAGAGTGCGGCGGTCAGCGCCGCGACGGGGCGGGTATAGGCGGACAGCCCCAAGGCCCGATAGAGCAGCAGGCCACTCAGCAAATGGCACGTCAGCCCGGTGATCCGTGCGGCGAGGCTCGGCGTATCCGAACCGAGTGCTACGAAAAGCTCCATCGGGATCGCATAGCCGCCATGGGCGGCCTGCCACATCAGGCGGGCGACGCTCGCCGCGCCTTCAGTCCAGTAGATGTAGTAAACCGTCCAGTCGTCGCCGAATATCTGCCGGGCAAACAGCGCCGGGGCGCTTGCAGCAAGGGCAAGAATTCCGGCGGCCCACAGGTAGACGGCGTCCGATGGCGCGCGTTCGTTCTGGATGTTCATCGCGACCGTCTACGCCAGGGGCGATCTGCCTTGATACGCGGCCGCAAGAGCGTCGACTTCGGCCAGGTAGCCTCGGACCGCCGCTGCGTCGCTGCCGTCCGGCGCCCAGTCGGGGAATGCCGTGCGGGAGGGATCGAACGGGCCGGAGGTGGTTTCATGAAACACCAGCCATTCCGACGTGATCAGGATCGAGTGAAACACTTCCTCGGGCATCCGGTAGTAGCACAGCTTGCCCTGGCCGTAGGGCGCCATGTCGAGCACATCTCGAATTCGGCCGTCGTCCTCGAAGATGACGATCCGCGCGGTGCCCTCGATCAGATGAAAGGACTCCGGCTTGCCGAAATGCTTGTGCGGCCGCACATAGGCTTCGCGGTGATGCACGATCAGCATCTCATGCAGGCCGGACAAGGGGTCGGGGTGCGTGCACAGCCGGCTGCGCAGACGCGGGTTGCCGGCGGCGATGCGCTTCAGCTCCGCGATCGTGGCGTCGTCCGCGGTGACGATGGGGTCATCCGAATAGTACACTTCCGGATTCTGCGCGCGCAAAGAGGTCGGCCGGCGCAGGCCTGCTTCATTCGAAGAAGATGAACCCATGGTCGCCCCGGTACCCGCATTTGTCGTAGATCCAGGCCCATGTTTCAGGACCATGGAAGCTCAGGCAGGTGAGCTGCCAGTAGAGGAGGTTCGCCTTCTCGCGCTCGTTGCGGAAGGATTCGACCATCAGATATTTCGAGGTGCCGCGTCCGACGCGTTCGATCTCGGGCACCGCACGGAACACGTCCTCGAGCGGAAGATTGTGCAGCACGCCGAGCGACACGACGAGATCGAAGCTGTGATCGGGATAGGGGACCTCGACGGCGCTGCCGACCCTTAAATACGGCCGCACCTCTTCCTTGGCGTTGGCGATGCCGTACTCGGAGATGTCGATGCCGGCGATCCTGAGGTCGGGCACGAGTTGGGTGAACTCGTAGAGCAGGTAGCCCTTGCCGCAACCAACGTCGAGCACGCTCATGCCCGGCCTGATGCCGTAGCGGTCGATCAGAGTCTCCGCCAGCGGGCGCCACCGTCCGTCGTAGCGATAGCCGCCGTAGCCGTAGCGCCGGTCGCCGTCCCAGTAGTCGCGTCCCCATTGCCGCGCGACGGTGGCGGATTCAGCCTTGTCGTGCTCGACGACCCGCTGAACGTAGTTCCGCTTGGTCGATGCGTGCATCGGCTGGAGCAGGTTGATCTCGGCCATCAATCGATCCGCTGCATCATCACAGGATGGTTGCAAACTTGCTGACGAGCAGAATGTCCTCGACGGCCTGGATATCTTTCGGCGACGTCAGCGTGATCTCCTCAACCGCAGCATGGAGGTCGCAGCCCTCGCGCAGCACGCGGTCGTAAATCTGCCGCCGTCGTGCCTCGTCGGGCGGCAGCATGAAGATGCTGTAGAGAATCAGGCCGCGCAGCTGCGGCAGCTCGTCCAGGATGTCCTCGAGCACCATGTAGCTGCCCGGCATGGTGTGCTCGGCGGCGCTCAGCAGATAGTGCAGGTTCTTGCGCCGCGCATAGTCGCGGATCACGATGTTCTGGACGTGCTGCGGGGTGCGGCTGCCGTTCAGCGGCCGGGCGCCGATATAGCCGCGATGACCGGCTCGCTCAGCCATGGAAGCCTCCCGGCAGCTTGTATTGCATGCCGACCCGTGTCGCGGGGCGCAGCAGGATCGGCTCGAAGAACTCGCCGAAGCGCTTGTCCGCATAGGGCGACATGATGCTCTTGAAGCGGCAGTTCATGCTCCAGCGCGTGCCGGCTTCCTCGTTGACGCGATTGCCGTGCATCAGGGTCTGGTTGAACAGCATGACGTGACCGTAGGGAATCTCGATGAAGCTCGCGTGCGGCTTGATCGTCTTGTACAGCTCTTCGGCACTGCGCAGGCTGGCCATCCGCTCCTGCATCTCACCGTTGACGGACGGCGGCAGCAGATACATCGATTTGGTGCGATGGACATCGACCAGCGGCACCCACACCACGACCTCGAACGGCGAGTCGCCGGACCAGACGTCGGAATGGGTGGCGAGCAGAGACGAGCTGTCGCCGGGGAGCTGGATGCTGAGATTGACGCGGCGCTGCATGCAGAGCTCGTTGCCGACGATGGTCTCGATCGTCGAACGCGCGAGACGAAAGTAGGTCGGCCGGAACCAGGGCTCGGCGTTGAGGCCGTTGAAGACGTGCAGCCGCAGTCCGTTGAGATCGTCTACGCTCACGCGCGTGTGGATAGTGTCGAGCATCGCATACGGATCGTTGCTGTGCGGCAGCTTCAGATAGTCCGCCGCGAGCTCGGCGGCACGGCGCTGGATCCGGTCGAGCCCGGCGCGGTCGTCGGCCGGCGTGGTGACGAAGCCGTCGTCGATGAAGCGCTGCGCCAGCGCCTGCTCGTCGGCGTGCAGGAAGTCCGTGTCCGTCATGCAAAATACTCCCGGGCGGTCGCGCAAATATAGCTGATGTCGGAAGCCGAGAGGAACTGGTTGATGGGGAGGGTGAGGATCTGGTCTGCCTGCCGTTCCGTCACTGGGAAAGCGCCGCGGCCATGACCCAGATGCGCCGCCGCCGGCTGCAGGTGGATTGGGACCGGATAGTGGATTGCGGTCTCAATACCCTTTTCGGCCAGATATTTCTGGAAGTCGTTGCGACGGTCGGTCTGCACGACGAAGGTGTGGAAGGTGTTGAACTCGATGTTGCGGCAGGGCGGAATGAACAGCGGTAGGCCGGCGAGCTCGGCGCGGTATTGCGCGGCGTTGCGCCGCCGGCGTTCGATCACCGACGGCAGGTGGCGCAGGCGGATCCGCAGCACCTCGGCCTGGAGCGTGTCGAGCCGTGACACGATGCCCCATTCCTGGACGTCGCTGCGGTTGATCAGGCCGTGATTGCGCAGCCGGCGGATTCTGGCGGCGAGATCGCCGTCGGCGGTGGCGAGGAAACCGGCATCGCCGGCGGCATTGAGATTCTTCAAGGGGTGGGCGGAGAAGCAGCCGAACGTGCCGATGGTGCCGCTCATCCGGCCGTCATAGGTCGAGCCGATCGCCTGGGCGCTGTCCTCGATCACGGCGAGGGCATGCTTGGCCGCGATCGCCATCAGCGGGGTCATGTCGGCCATGCGCCCGGTCAGGTGCACCGGCATGATCGCCTTGGTTCGCGGAGTGATGGCGGCCTCGACTGCGGCTGGATCGACGTTCTGGTCCGGCAGCACGTCGGCAAACACCGGCGTGGCGCCGACCGCGATGATCGCGGCGGTCGATGCCACGAACGAATTCGGAGGGGTGATGACTTCGTCGCCGGGGCCGATGTCGAGCGCCCGCATGGCGAGGATCAGCGCGTCGGTGCCGGAATTCAGCGTCACGACATGCGGCGAGCCGAGATAGGCCGACAGTTCCTCCTCGAGCTTTCCGACCGCCGCGCCGCCGATGAAGTCGCCGCGCTGGAATACGCCCTCGACCGCCTGCATGATCTCGCCGCGCTCCTCCTCGAATTGCGCGGGAAGATTGACGTAACCGATGCGCCGACGGCCGGTGTCAGCGTCCATGGCAGAATTTCCGAACGGTTTCGATGACGCGGTCCTGCTGGGCGCGCGTCAGATGCTGGTCGACGGGGAAGCTGATGACTTCCTTGGCGTGGCGGTCGGTGACCGGGAAGGTGCCGGGGGCGTAGCCGAGATGCTTGAGGCCTTCCTGCTGATACAGCGGGATCGGATAGTGGATCTTGGCCTCGATGCCGTTGTCCAGGCAGTACTTGTAGAGTTCGTCGCGGCGCTCGGCGAACACCATGTAGAGATGATAGACGTGCTTCACGTTGGGCCGCCGCGGCGGGACGCGCAGGCCGGGCAGGCCGGCGAGACCCGCATCGTAGTAGGCCGCATTCTCGATCCGGCGCCGCGTGATCTCGCTGGTCTGGCCGATCAGCCAGTTGCCGACCACCGCCTGAAGGGAATCGAGTCGCGAATTGCAGCCGAGGATCGCGATCTCGTCGCGGTTCTTCATGCCGTGATTGCGGATCAGGCGGAGCTTCTCGTTCATGCCGTCGTCATTGGTGACGACGACGCCGGCATCGCCCCAGACGTTGAGGTTCTTGAGCGGATGCAGGGAGAAGCCGGCCGCGATGCCATGGGTGCCGGACCGCTTGCCCGCAAACTCCGACAAGATGCCCTGGCAGGCGTCCTCGACTACAGGCAGGTTGTGGCGCTGCGCGATGGGCATCAGCTTGCCCATGTCGGTGACCTCGCCGGTCAGCTGGACCGGCATGATGGCCTTGGTCTTCTCAGTGATCGCGGCCTCGACCTGGTCGACGTTTATGCAGAAGGAATCGTCGCAGTCGACAAGCACCGGGGTGGCGCCGGTTTCCGCGATCGCGCCGACGGTGGCGATGAAGGTGTTGGCGGCGGTGATGACCTCGTCGCCATGGCCGATGCCGAGCGCCTTGAGCGGCAGCTTGAGCGCGTCTGTGCCTGATCCCACGCCAATGGCGTGACGCACGCCGATCAACTCGGCAAAGCGCTTCTCGAATTCGGCGACGGGCTTGCCAAGGGTGAAATCACCGGTCGCGACCAAGCGGCCGATTTCGGCCAGGATCGGTGCGGGATCGGCGAATTGCTCGAGCAGATAGGAATATCGAACGTCGTACATGTGGCCCGTCAGATGGAATGAAGTTGAGGAGAGGTGCGCGACGCCGCGAGCGCATGCTCGACCGAGGTCGCGATGGCGTTGGCGGAGAGCCCGTGCTTCTTCAGCAGCGAGTCCTGCGAGCCGTAATTGTGCATGAATCGGTCCGGCAGCGACAGCCGCAGCATCGCGGGGAAGCCGGAGCCGAGCTTGTCGATCAGCGCCTCTGCGACGGCACTGCCGAGGCCGCCGGAGGGCACGTGCTCCTCCAACGTCGCCACCAGCTTGGTGCCGCGGATCGCCTGCAGAAGTGCCGCCGTATCGAGCGGCTTCACCGTATGCATGTGCAGGATGCCGGCACGAATGCCTTGCGCGGCCAGCATGTCGGCGGCCGCGAGGGCGCGCTGGAGCATTATGCCGGTGGTCACCATGAGGACGTCGCCCGGCGTGCGCATCAGGATGGCCTTGCCGATCTCGAAGCCGTGCTCGGCCTTGGAGACGATCGCGTCACCGCCCTTGCCGAGCCGGATGTAGATCGGGCCCTTCCAGTGCAGCGTCTGCTCCATCATGCGCGCGGCCTCGTCGGCGTCGCACGGGCAGATCACCGTCATGTTCGGCAGTGCCCGCATGATGGCGATGTCCTCGATCGCCTGGTGGGTGGGACCGAGCGGCGCGTAGACGAGCCCGCCGCCATTTGCGATCAGCCGCACCGGCAGGTTGTGCAGGCAGAGGTCGACCGCCACCTGCTCGTAGCAGCGGCGGGTGAGGAAGGTCGCAATGGTGTTGACGTAGGGCACGAAGCCTTCCATCGCCAGACCGGCCGACATGCCGATGATGTGCGCTTCCGAAATGCCCTCGATCAGATGGCGCTTGGGAAACTCCTTGCTCATCGCGCGCAGCGTGCCGGCGCCGGGATCGGAGCCGATGTAAAGCACCCGCTCGTCGCGCGCGGCAAGCTTGTGGACCATGTTCATCGCGGTGTTGCGCATGGGGAGCCGATCAAAAATCGCCGACGGCGACGCGGATGGCGTCGAGCTCGCTGTCGGTCAGCTTGTTCTTGTGATGCCAGTCGGCGTTGGATTCTGCGGCCGGCAGACCCTTGCCCTTGACGGTATGGCAGATGATCGCGGTGGGTTTGCCTGGAACGGCCGGGACCTGCTTCAGGACAGTGCGCAACGCGCCGACGTCGTGGCCGTTGATCTCCTGCACGGCAAAGCCGAAGCTGCGCCATTTGTCCGCGAGGGGTTCGAGCGGCAGGACGTAATCCGTCGGTCCGTAGCTCTGGAGCTTGTTGTAGTCGATCATCGCGACTAGATTGTCGAGGCCGTGCTTGGCCGCACCCATGGCGGCTTCCCACACCGATCCCTCGTTGATCTCGCCGTCGCCGAGCAGCACGAAGGTCCGGTAGCTGCGCTCGCGCATGCGCGCGGCGAGCGCGAGGCCGACACCGATCGACAGGCCATGGCCGAGCGCGCCGGTCGAGGCCTCGACGCCCGGCACCATGCCGTATTCGGGATGCCCGCCCAGAATGCTGTCGGGCCCGCAAAAGCCTTCCAGCTCTGCAAGCGGGAAGAAGCCGCGATCGGCCAAGAGCGCATAGAGCGCCAGACAACCGTGTCCCTTGCTGAGGATGGCGCGGTCGCGATCGGGATCGCGCGGATTGTTCGGATCGATCCGCAGCACGTCGTCGTAGAGCACGCGGACCATCTCGATCAGCGACAGGGCAGGTCCGACATGGCCGCGTCCCGCGGAACGCACAGAACCGAGCACCAGGCGGCGCAAATAAAGGCTGCGCTCGTCCAGCGTGCAGGTGAGAGCGGCTTCAGCGTGGGGTGAGATCTGGATCACGTTGGCAAATCGTTTGGTGGAGCCGGCGGGCTTTTTCGAGCTGGCCGGCAAGGCGGACCGTCAGATCGCCACCTTGCGCAGCCAGGGCGCGCCGGGAGCGGCTTTCCGGCAAATAGGCATTCAGGACAATCAGGCACCAAATCGCCCCGAACACAGGATACAGTACGTCACGGCGGATCGCAAACGCGTCATCCCCAGCTTCGAACGCGCGCGAGAGCCGTTCGATCAGTCGGTTGGCACCGGCCGCGGGTAGATTGCTGCCGGGATGGATCGCGGTGTCGGACACGAGCTTGACCGGATCGTCCCAGCCGAAATATTCGAAGTCGATGAATCGCAGCCTGCCATCGTCGGCGCGCAACGCGTTGTGCAATCCGAAATCCGATGGGCTCAATGCGCGATGGGCGGGCGCGAGGTCCGCTGCGGGATCAAGGCCAAGTTCCGCATAGCGTCGACGGAGCTGCCGGATTGCGATGGCAGTGCTGGGAACCAGGCTGCCGTCCATAAACGCGCGCAGATCCGGATGATCATCCGAGGCCCGCCTCAACGCGTCCAGGCGTTGCTCGTACTGGGCGATGGCTGCCTCGGGCGAAAAGACGCTTGCTGACGCGTTCCGCAAAGTCTCAGCACCTTCAGCGTTGCGCAGCCTTTGCAGCTCGATCAGGAAATCGGCCAGCTGGTCGGCATCCTCATGCCGGGGATGCAGGACCGCGGCGTCACCATCGAACCATTGATACAGTGCGCAGAATGCTGCCGGATCTTTCGCGATGGGGCGCGGCGTCGACGTGATGCCGTGGCGCGACAGAAACGAGAGCGCGTCATATTCCTGTCCCAGGCGATCGCGCCCGTCGGATGGATAGTGCTTGAGGGCGAGGGGCGGCCCTTCCGCCATTTCCAGCCGAAACACCCGGTTGTTGCCGCCGGACCGCGCCGGTTGGGCGGCCGCGACCGCTGCACTGGCCAGGCGGCTGCCGATTGCCATCGCATCCTGCGCGCTCAGCTCGGGCTCGCTCATGCCGCGAACACTCCGCGGTGGATATCGGCCCAGGTCGCGATCGGCTCGCAATGCTTGGGATGGGGAGGCCGCGACTGCGTGAACAGGATCGATCGCGTAGTTTTTGGAAAATGCGGCTGCTCGAAGACATCGACGAGATCGTCAATGAAGATATCGAGCTGCAGGCTCGCGAGCCGCTCGACCTTGGCCGCCAGCGTATCCTCGAAATAAATGTCGCTCACGGCCAGCGTCGCATCGGCTGCGCCGATGAGACCCGCACCCCTCAGCCAGCCGCGCGCGGCCTCGCGCAAGTCGACGCGGTCAGGATCCTGATGGCCGAACTGCGTCTTGTGGCTGACGATGTAGACGCTCGCGCCGGCGTTGCGGCACGCAGCGAGGAACTCGCGGACGCCAGGATAAATCTCGGCGCCGCCAATTCCCTTGCCGTAGACGAAGCCTTGCAGCGCTTGCCAGTCGAGCTCGCCGCCGGCGCGGGATCGCAGATAGTCTCGTACGTCGGTCTTTAGCCCGTCCCAGCTCTCCGGCACCAGTCCACGCTCGCGCGCGACGGCGGCGAAGACCTTGTCGTAGCAGATGATCGTATTGTCGAAATCGATGCCGATCCGCACGCCGCTCACTTCAGGCTGATGTTCTGCATCATCTTGATGTTGAAATACCGGGGATCGTTGAGCGAGTTCGGCAGGCGGCCGGCCTTGAAGGCATCGACGAGGCCGGAAACGGCCTGTTCGATGGTGTGCGTCGGCGCAAATCCGAGCTCGCGGCGGATCTTCTCCGAGGAGACGTGATAGGACCGGAGATCGTCGGTCGGCTCGACCGCCACGTCGACATTGTTTCCGACCACCGATTTGACGATGTCGGCGATCTTCATCAGCGAGTGGTTTTCGTAGCCGATATTGTAGGTCTTGCCGTCGATCTTCGCGTCATCCTGCTGCAGCAGGAACAGATAGGCCGCGGACATGTCCTCGATGTGCAGGTTGGGCCGCTTCTGCGTTCCGCCGAACACGCGGATGCGGCCGGTGTTGACCGCGAGGTTGGTCAGGATGTTGACGACGACGTCGAGCCGCTGCCGCGGAGCATAGCCGCAGACCGTGGCGGGACGAACCGTGCAGGTGACGAAGCCCGACGCGGCCTCGTCGGCAAGATCGGTCTCGCACATCGCCTTGAATTTCGAGTAGTCCGTGAGCGGCTCACAGGACAATTCCTCGGTCACCTCGGCCTCATCCTTGATGCCATAGACGCTCGAGGACGATGCGTAGATGAAACGCTTGATGCCGGCTTTCTTCGCGGCGCGCACCATCGGACGGAAGCAATCGTAGTTGATGGATTTGCCGAGTGCCGGATCCAATTCGAACGAAGGGTCGTTGGAGATGCAGGCGAGGTGGATCACAGCGTTGTTGCCGCGCAGGGCCTCGTTGACCGCGGCCTCATCGCGAATGTCGCCCTTGATCAGGCGCAGGTTCGGATTGTCGCGAACGGCGTTGAAGACGTCCTCGCCATACATGAACAGGTCGAGCACGGTGACCTTGTGGCCCGCCGCCAGCAGCTGAGGAACCAGCACGCTGCCGACATAGCCGGCGCCACCGGTGACCATCACATTCCATTTCTGACCAATCACTGTCGCTCTCCGGAATTTTTCTTTTGCGCTATTTCAACAATGCGGTGACGAATTTGATCAGCGGGGCCTTTTCGACCGAGTTGCGGTGACCGACAATGCCGACCTTGATCGCGCCCGCCGCATTGCCGATGAAGGCGACGTCCTCGATGTTGCCGCCGGCCGCCACCAGCGGCGCCGTAATCGTCAGGAAGGCATCGCCGGCGCCGACTGTGTCGACGACGGTCTTGGTGAAAGCGGGCACGCGCGCGACGCCGGTCTTCGACGAAAAGGGGTAGCAGCCGAAGGAGCCGTGCGTGATGATCATGTTGTCGCAATCGACCTTGCGGTGCAGGCCGTCCTCGATCACCGAAGCGATGTCGTTGAACTTGTCGGTGGCGGCCAGCCGGGCTTCCGGCGCGTCGATGCAGATGTAGTCGGCCCGCGGATACTTCGTGATCAGGTTGTAGCCGTGGTTGCCGCTGTTGCTCTGGGCGTTGACCGCCAGGAACTTGGAATTCTTGATCAACGTGTCGATCGTGCTGGATGCGATCATGCCGTGACCGAAATCGGTGACGATGACCACGTCCGCGCCGCGCACGCGCTCCGCCGTGACGCGGTCGATCTCCTTGCGCGCGGTCTCGTCGAGCGGCGTGTCGTCCATCGTGTAGACTTCGAACAGCTTGTGCAGGTAGCCCATCTCGACGTACCGCAATTTGCGGGTCGTCGGACGGCCCTGAACGCGGATCGGCGTGAGCGTGACATTCGGGCGGACATGCGCGCGAATGAACTCTTCAGGGTAGTCGTTGCCACCGAGCGTGGTGACGATCTCGACCGATTTGCAGAAGCTTGCGACGTGATTGGCCGCCGCGATGACGCCGCCGGCAAATTGCTCGCCGTTCTTGAGCAGGGTGGCGACGATGTTCTCCTTGGAGGCCTTTCCGAGCGCCGTGACGTACTGGTATTCGTCGATGATGGTATCGCCGACCAGCACGACGTGCATGTCCTGGATCTTGTCGATCAGCTTCAGGAGGCGCTCGGCGCCGCCGCCTTCGCGCACCTTCTGGAGGTAGTCGCGCAGAGGGGGGTCGTAGATGTCGAAGTAGCGGTTCAGCAGCGACGAGGAGCTGAAGGTCACGTCGCGCGTGAAGACGATGCGGCCGCCATGGCGCTCGACGGCCTCGCGCTCGGTGGCGATCTTGCCGGTGACGTCATCTTCAGGGTTTTCGTAGTCCGAGCCCTTCACATAGATGTCGGGGCGTACGGTATCGAGGACCGGCTCGGCGCTGGAGGTCCGGTTGATGCCAACCCAGTCGACCGTGCCGAGCGCGGCCAGCATCTCGGCGCGCATGTTTTCGGGAAAGATCGGCCGCCCCGGACCCTTGTTGACGAAACGGTCCGCGGTGATGGTCACGATGACCACATCGGCCTCGTTGCGCGCCGCCAGGATGTGCCGGACGTGGCCGAGGTGCACCAGATCGAACACGCCGTGGCAGAGCGCGACGGTCAGGCCCTTTGCCTGCGCGGCGCGCGCAATCTCGCCCAGCTCCTCGATCGTCTTGATCTTCTCGTGCGGTGCAGGATGGCCGGTCGGCTTGTCTGTCGCAGCATTATCCATGTGAAGTACCCAAAGCGACGGTAGGTCTCAGATGGCCGGCCCGGAAATGATCGGCTGGCGGCAAATGTCGGGAGTGAACGAACCTGCTCAACGGCTTGCCTTCTGCGGCGTGGCGTTGTCGTCACCGAGATATTTGAACCAATCCTTGGTTGCATCGGCGATCTTGTCCACCGTCCACAGCGGAGCGTCCTTGTACTGGTCCATCGATTTCAACATCGTCGCGACGCCGTCCTCGAACTTCACCTTCGGCGTCCATTTCAGGACACGCTTGATCTTGCTGATGTCGGCGTAGGTGCAGTCGGGCTCGCCGGGGCGCTTGGGAATGTGGACCTTGTCGCCGCCGAGCAGCTCGACCAGCCGGTTGACGCTGTAGGTGTTGTCCGAGCCGACGTTGAATATCTCGTGCGAGACATCGGAGCGCGCAGCGGTCACGAAAGCATCGGCGACATCGCTGACGAAGGTGAAGTCGCGGGTCTGCTCGCCATCGCCGACCACCGTGAAGGGCTTGCCTGCGAGCTTCTGCGCCATGAACACGCCGAACACGGCACCGTAGGTGCCGGTGGTGCGATGGCGCGGTCCGAACACGTTGAACAGGCGCAGCGCCACGGCAGGCAGCTTGTAGACCTGGCACCAGTGCATGACGCACTGCTCGCCGAGATTCTTGGTGAGCGCGTAGGGATACATCGGCCGAATCTCGGCGCTCTCCGGCGTCGGATAGACGTCGGGAATGCCGTAGCAGGACGAGGACGCCGCATAGACGAAGCGGCTCGCTCCCGCGTGCCGCGCGGCTTCGAGAACGTTGACCGTGCCGTCGACATTGGCGCGATGATAGGGGATCGGCGACTCGATCGAGGGAACGATGTCGGCCAGCGCGGCGAGATGGAAGACCCAATCCACGCCGTGGAAATACGGTTTGATCGCGTCGAGGTCGGTGACGTCCGCCCGCACAACCTTCAACCGATCCGAACCGGCATGCGCGGCCAGATTTTCGGCGCGTCCGATCACGAAATTGTCGAGCGCTGTGACTTCGTGGCCGTCAACGAGCAGGCGATCGACGAGGTGACTTCCAATGAAACCGGCGCCGCCAGTAACGATGCATTTCATGGGGAACATCCGTGACGCGAATGCCCAGCGAAACAGGCCCGCCAATGTTGAGTGAAACCCGAAAGCCGACTACCAGCCGCTCGCAAACTTTGCAAGTATTATACCTTTGCAATCCTCGGTAATAGCCGGTATCACCCGATCATGTTGCAATCGAGCCGCCAGCCCATGCCTGCCGAGACCGTCGATCCCGATCACAAGGCCTTCCTCGACGATTACGTTGGGCGCCTGCATCGCGCGACGGCCGTCGACGACGGTATTTTTGCCAGGATCTCCGCCACACGCGCGTCCTGGTTGCGCGCGCGCGAGCATGGCGGTCGCGTCATCTTCATCGGCAATGGCGGCTCGGCCGGCATCGCCTCGCATCTGGCGATCGATCTGGCGAAGAATGCATCGGTGCCTGCACTCTGCTTCAGCGATGCGAGCATGATGTCGTGCCTTGCCAACGATTACGGGTTCGAGGACTGGATCGCACATGCCGTGCGGCTCAATGCCCGTACCGGCGATTGCCTCGTCGCGATCAGCTCGTCGGGGCGCTCGAAGAACATCCTCAACGCGGTTACGCAGGCGCGCGCGATGAAGCTCGACGTGATCACGCTGTCGGGCATGAATGCGGACAATCCGCTGCGCAATCTCGGTGACGTCAATTTCTGGGTCGACAGCCGCAGCTACAACATCGTCGAGACCACGCACCAGTTCTGGATGATGGCCGCGATCGACCTCGTCATCGGTCGTGCGGAATATCCGGCGTCCTGAGGCGGGCATCTGATGCAGTCGCGATTCAAGCATGCGGCCCTGTTTTCGGTGAAGCTGCTGCTCTCGATTGCCGTGCTGGTCTACATCGCGCGCGGTCTCGACCTGCGCCAGTTGCGCAATCATCTTGTCTCGGTCGATCCCGTCCTGTTCGGCGCCGCGCTTGCGCTGATCTTCTTTCAGACCTTCGTGCTCAACGGACGTTGGGAGCTGATCATGCGCGCGCTCGGCGTGTCGCTCGACTGGCGCGCGGGCTGGCGGATCCTCATGATCAGCCTCTGGTTCAATCAGGTGTTGCCCTCATCGGTCGGCGGAGACGCGGTGCGGATGTGGCTGCTGCGCCAGCGTGGCGTGCAGTGGCCGCAGGCGGTCAAGGGCGTTGCGGCAGACCGCTTCACCGCGTTGATCGGGCTGGTCGTGCTGATGGCGGCCGGACTGCCGTTTCTGCTGTCCCGCGTGTCCAATCAGGCCGCGATCCTGGCCATTGGCGGACTGACGCTGGCGGGCGTCGCCGGCACCGTGATCCTGTTGACGCTCGATCGTCTGCCGAAACGCCTCATCGCGCTTCCCGCGATCGCAAGCTTCGTCCGGTTCGGAACGCTGGTCAGGTTTCTTCTCCTGCAGTCCGAGAGCCGCGCGCTGCTTTTCGGATCGGCGCTCCTCATCCATCTCGTGACCGCTGCGGCTTGCTACGCCTTGGCGCGCGGTGTCGGAGCGCAGCTCTCGATCCTGGACGCGGGCATCCTGATTCCGCCGGTTGTGCTGTTGACGGCCGTTCCGATCTCAATCAGCGGCTGGGGCGTGCGTGAGGGGGCGATGGTCGCCTGCCTCGGCCTGGCGGGTGTGCCGTCCGAGGAGGCGCTGTCAGTGTCGCTCCTGCTGGGGGCCATCAGCGTGATCATCGGGCTCGTCGGCGGTGTCATCTGGCTCGCCAGTCCGGAGCGTGGCTCGTATTCGGCGGACAAAGCGGCCCAGGCGGCGCAGGAAGCTCCCAGCTACGAACTGGGTAAGGAAGCCTCGAGCCACCCATGACCCGCTTGAGCCCATTGCCGATCTGGTCTTCACAGGGTGGGATTATCTCACTCGCTCGCGCACCTCATTTTTCGGTCCCACGATGAAAAACCTGTTCTACGTCCGCCATACCTGCCGTCTCTGTCATTCGGACAAGCAAGAGTTGGTCGTCCCGATGGCAGGCATGCCCATTGGCACACCGAACTTTCAGGTGCCGAACGCCAGCGTCGACGATCCCGTCTTCCGGGCTGCGGTACCGATGGCGCTGCATCTGTGCAGGGACTGCGGCCATCTCCAGATTCTCCATGTCGGCAATCCGGAGATCCAGTACCGCAACTACGTCTATACAACCTCGCTCTCGCTCGGCCTGCGGGAGCATTTCGCAGGCTATGCCAACGACGTCGTCAGCCGCTTCGGCATCGCGCCGGGTTCGCTGGTCGTCGAGCTCGGCAGCAACGACGGATCGCTGCTCGGCTTCTTCAAGGAGCGCGGCATGCGCGTGCTGGGTGTCGATCCTGCAGTCGACATCGCGCGGCGCGCGACGGAAGCGGGAATCGAGACTATCGGCGATTTCTTCACCGATGCGATCGGGCACCGCATCCTGCAGAGCCATGGTGCGGCGAGCGTCGTGATCGCCAACAACATGATCGCCAATGTCGACAATCTCGATCCGCTGGTGATCGGGGTTCGCGACGTGCTTGCGCCGGACGGATTGTTCGTGTTCGAAACGCAATACGGCGTCGATGTCACCGAGAAGAACCTGCTCGACACCGTCTATCACGAGCATCTGTCGTATTTTAACATCAAGCCGCTGACGCGCTTCTTCGCCCGGCTTGGCATGGAAGTGATCGACGTCCAGCACATCTGGACCAAGGGCGGCTCGATCCGCGTGACGGTCCAGCGCGCCGGCGGTGCGAAGAAGCCGTCCGCGGAGGTCGCGCGCTTCATCGCGGAGGAGGACCGGCTCGGTGTCGATCAGCCGGCCTATTATGCGCCCTATGTGAAGAGGATCGCTGCCATCCGCGACGAGCTGGTCGCGATGGCGGATGCCGCCCATGCGCGTGGTCAGCTGGTCGCCGGCTACGGCGTCTCGGTCGGCACCACGACCCTGCTTCCGCAGTTCGGCCTGGAGAACAAGATCGACTTCCTGGTGGACGACGACCCAAAAAAGGGGAACGTGATGGCCGGCCCGGGTTACGACATTCCGATTCTGCCTCCGGCCGCCCTTTACGAGCGCAAGCCCGCCTTCGTCGTGGTCTTCGCCTGGCGCTATGTCGACCCGATCCGGGCAAAGCACGCTCGCTATTTCGCCGAAGGTGGAAAGTTCGTGGTGCCGCTGCCTGGCATTTCCATGGTGGATCGGGCCGACTGACTGTGCCGGGCTGCCGATGGTCTCCCCGGCGCCTTGCGGGCGGTGGATAACCCCTTGATCCACATGGTCTCTGCATGGCCGTCCGGGGGAAGGCGGCTTGCCCGCATGAACTCTCTATATCTTGACCTTTGGCCCCATCCGCAGTAGATACCCCGCACTCGCAGCCGGCCCGTTAGACGCGGATCTCCGGCGCGGCCTTGAAATCCCCGAACAATCGAGCCCGGTTTCCGGCTCATCCTTCGAGACAGAGGGCTGGGCCAACGGCGGCTGTTCGGATCCCTGAAATTCATTCGCGTCTGTCGACGGACGCTGGACCCTAGACGATGGCAGTCAGCCCGTTCAAGTTCTTGCAGGAAGTGCGCTCGGAGACTGCCAAGGTCACTTGGCCGACCCGCCGCGAGACCACGATCACCACCATCATGGTGTTCGTCATGGTCGCGCTGGCCTCGATCTTCTTCTTCGCCGCCGACCAGATCATCCGCTACCTCATCACCTTCGTCCTGGGCATTCACTGATGGCAACAGCAACCGCTCAAGTGTCCGACAAGCGCTGGTACATCGTCCACGCCTATTCGAACTTCGAGAAGAAGGTCGCCGAATCGATCCGCGAGCAGGCCAAGCAGCGTGGGCTCGAGGATTTGTTCGAGCTGGTGCTGGTTCCGACCGAGAAGGTCACGGAAGTGCGCCGTGGCCGCAAGATCGACGCCGAGCGCAAGTTCTTCCCGGGTTACGTGCTGGTGAAGATGAAGCTGACCGACGAGGCGTTCCATCTGATCAAGAACACGCCGAAGGTCACCGGCTTCCTCGGCGCGGAAAACAAGCCGATGCCGATCTCGGAAGCCGAGGCCATGCGCATCCTGCACCAGGTGCAGGAAGGCGTGGAACGGCCGAAGGCGTCGGTGTCGTTCGAGATCGGCGAGAACGTGCGCGTGGCCGACGGCCCGTTCGCCTCGTTCTCGGGCGTGGTCGAGGAAATCGATGAGGCGCGCTCGCGCGTGAAGGTCGCGGTGTCGATCTTCGGCCGCGCGACGCCGGTCGAGCTGGAATTCGGTCAGGTCGAGAAAGTCTGACCGGGTAACGCGTGAGGCCGAAAGGCTTCGCGCAAAGAGAGGCCGTGGGAGGGAGAGGGCGGTTGCCAGCCGCATCCGACCCAGACCACGAACCTGAACCGCCGGCAATCGCCGGCACAACAGGAGTGATACATGGCAAAGAAAGTGACCGGATACCTGAAGCTTCAGGTCCCGGCCGGTGCGGCGAATCCTTCGCCCCCGATCGGTCCCGCGCTCGGTCAGCGCGGTCTCAACATCATGGAGTTCTGCAAGGCGTTCAACGCCCAGACCCAGAAGGAAGAGAAGAACACCCCGATCCCGGTGATCATCACCATCTATGCGGACCGTTCCTTCACCTTCGAGATGAAGACGCCGCCGATGTCCTACTTCCTCAAGCAGGCGGCCAAGATCCAGTCCGGCTCGAAGGCGCCGGGCCGTGACAAGGCCGGCAAGGTGACCAAGGCGCAGGTGCGCGAGATCGCCGAGAAGAAGATGAAGGACTTGAATTGCGACACCATCGAATCGGCCATGAAGATGGTCGAGGGCTCCGCCCGTTCGATGGGTCTGGAAGTTGCGGGGTAAGCGGCCATGGCAATCGGAAAGCGTTTGAACAAAGCCCGCGAAGGCATTGACCGCGAAAAGCTTTACCCGCTCGCGGACGCCATCAAGATGGTCAAGGAGCGCGCGAAAGCGAAGTTCGACGAGACCATCGAGGTCGCGATCAATCTCGGCGTCGATCCGCGTCACGCCGATCAGATGGTCCGCGGCGTCGTGACCCTGCCGAATGGCACCGGCCGTACGCTCCGCGTCGGCGTGTTCGCCCGTGGCGCCAAGGCCGATGAGGCCAAGGCTGCGGGTGCTGACGTCGTCGGCGCCGAGGACCTGGTTGAGAAGGTGCAGAACGGCTCGATCGATTTCGACCGCTGCATCGCCACCCCCGACATGATGCCGCTGGTCGGCCGTCTCGGTAAGGTGCTCGGCCCGCGCGGCCTGATGCCGAACCCGAAGATCGGCACCGTGACCATGGACGTCACCGGCGCGGTGAAGGGTGCCAAGGGCGGCTCGGTCGAGTTCCGCGTCGAGAAGGCCGGCATCCTGCAGGCCGGCGTCGGCAAGGCCTCGTTCTCCGAGGAGAAGCTGGTCGAGAACATCAAGGCCCTGGCAGACGCCGTCTCCAAGGCCAAGCCGGCCGGCTCCAAGGGCACCTACATCCAGCGCGTTGCGGTGTCCTCGACGATGGGCCCCGGCGTGAAGGTCGAGCCGGGCACCATCCTCGGCTAAGGTTTGCAAATTGCATGAGGCGAGGGGCGGAATTGGGCAACCGATTCCGCCCCTCGTCGTTTGTGACCGCGTTCACCGGAAACAAGAACAATGGCTGACAAGGTCCTGATCTACTCCCGCTTTCCCAAGACGATGATGGTGCGCTTCGCCGAACGGTTCGAGCTGCTCGACACCGGTGGCAAGCCCGCGCATGAGGTGTTTTTGGCGGATGAACTCGACGGCATCCGCGCGATGCTCACCGCAGGCGGCACGCCGCTGGGGGCCGACGCGTTGGACCTGTTTCCGAAGCTTGGCGCCATCGTCTGCTACGGCACCGGCTATGACGGCGTCGACCTGAAGGCGGCCGCCGTGCGCAACATCGCGGTCGGCCACAGTCCGGGTGCCAACGCGGCCTCCGTCGCCGACATCGCGATGACCCTGATGCTGGCGACGACGCGGCGGATCCTGGTTGCCGACCAGTATGTCCGTAGCGGCGATTGGGCGGCGTCAAAACCCTCGCCAATGATGCGGCCACAGGCCGGCATGCCCGGCCGTCGCATCGGCGTCTACGGCATGGGCGAGATCGGCCGCAAGATCGCGGCGCGCTGCGCGGCCTTCGAGAGCGAGGTCGGCTATTTCAGCCGCACCAGATACGATCTGCCCTATCAATATTTCCCGTCGCTGGAAGCGCTGGCCGACTGGTGCGGCGTCCTGATGATTGCGGTCCGGGCGGGGGCCGAGACCCAGCATGTCGTCAATGCCGATATCCTCAGGCGTCTCGGCGCGGACGGCTATGTCGTCAACATCTCCCGCGGCTCGGTGATCGACGAGCAGGCCCTGGTCGCCGCGCTTACCGACAAGACCATCGCCGGCGCCGGCCTCGACGTCTACGAAAGGGAACCGCACGCGCCCGATGCACTGACCGCGCTCCCCAATGTGGTGCTTGCCCCGCATATTGGTGGCCACACCCTCGAATCGCACGTCGCTATGCAAAATTGCGTCCTGGCGAACCTGAGCGCGTTCTTCGAGGGCAAGCCGCTGCCTTATGAGGTCAAAAAGGCCTGAATCGGCCCTTGTCGGCTCGCCTCAGGCCCAGCCGGCAACGGATTGGAACTGGTGTGAATTTTGCTCTTGGCAAGCCGGCTCCGAGCGGTTAAAGAACCGCTTCCGGACGTTCCGGCCTCGGCTGGCGCGTTCGTCCACGCATTCCGAAAACCGACGCAACAGGAGATCATTCCTTTCCAGGCCGTCCGCAAGGATTTGCCCGGGAAAAGGGAAGGGGACCTTGTCACTTGGTGGAATGCGGGCAGAGGTCGGGCGGTTCGCCGGCTGACCTTGTCCTGTCCAAGACTGCAGGCGCCCGCGGGGAATTTCGATTTCTCAACGGCTTAATCGCATGGCCTGCATAGACGGGTGAAGACCGGATTTCACTTCGCACCCAGCTTTAGGGGCTGGCTTCGCGAAACGGGTCTGGTTCGGACCTCGACACGCCGTGGGCCTCATGGGCTCCCGGAGGGCAGGCTTGAATTGTCGTCTTGCCCGGCGTGTCCGATGGGTTTTGGCCCGGAGGTTCAGGTTTGGGCGGGACGATGGGTGCAACCCGGCGGTCCCGCTTCTCGCGATGACCGCCAACCGGAGAGAGCTTGCTGTGGAACGAGCGGCAAAAAAGGAAGCGGTCGAACAGCTCAATGAGGTCTTCAAGACCACGGGCGTCGCGATCGTTGCTCAATATTCCGGCCTCACCGTTGCCCAGATGCAGAAGCTGCGCACGCAGATGAAGCAGGCTGGCGCCTCGGTGAAGGTCTCGAAGAACCGTCTCGCCAAAATTGCTCTTGAAGGCACTGACGTCGTTGCCATTGGCCCCATGCTGAAGGGGCCGACCGTGATCGCGACTTCCAACGATCCGGTAGCGGCGCCGAAGGTCGCCATCGAATTCGCCAAGGCGAACGAAAAGTTCGTCATCATCGGCGGCTCGATGGGCAAGACCGTCCTGAATGTCGACGGGGTGAAGGCGCTTGCCTCACTGCCGTCGCTTGACGAACTGCGCGGCAAGATCGTCGGCCTCATCGTGGCCCCGGCGACCAAGCTCGCTCAGCTCGCCAACGCGCCCGCGGGCAAGCTCGCGCGCGTCATCCAGGCTCATGCCTCAAAGGGCGAAGCGGCCTGACGCCCTTCGCAAAACTCAAACCCGAACCAGACTTACACTAAGGAAACTGAACAATGGCTGACTTGCAGAAGATCGTTGACGACCTCTCGAGCCTCACCGTGCTCGAAGCTGCCGAACTCGCGAAGCTCCTCGAAGAGAAGTGGGGCGTTTCGGCTGCCGCGGCTGTTGCCGTGGCCGGCCCGGCTGCTGGCGGCGGCGCTGCCGCTCCGGCTGAAGAGAAGACCGAGTTCACGGTCGTTCTCGCCAGCGCCGGCGACAAGAAGATCGAGGTCATCAAGGAAGTCCGCGCCATCACCGGTCTCGGCCTGAAGGAAGCAAAGGACCTCGTCGAGGGTGCTCCGAAGCCGCTGAAGGAAGGCGTGAACAAGGAAGAAGCCGAGAAGATCAAGGCGCAGATCGAGAAGGCTGGCGCCAAGGTCGAGCTCAAGTAAGCGGAAGCTTACTGGCGGGTCTCGGGCGAGCATTGGCGCGCCCGGGATCTTGGTCCGCCCCTCATCGAAGGGGGTGGGCCGGATGCAAAAGGCGTGCGACGGAACGTCCCGACGTAGGCCGAACACGAAAAAGTGTGGGGATTTGAGGGTTTACCCCTCGAATCTCCATTATTGTCGCCCCATATCGGGTCGGCAGCACGAAAGCGCGGTGGGCAGGGATGCCGGATTTCCCTGTAAGCCGTTGGGAGAGCAGGCTATTTCGGGCTTTTGCAGTCCGTGAAGACGATCGTTGTGACGGGCGGGCGCGCTTCTGCGCCCCGCGCGTCGTTTTGCGTTTTGAAGGTCTGAAGAACAGATTCAGGACATTCCCGCCTGAAACTGAGCTTCCGGCCCCCAAGACGGGTTCGAAAAATTCAACCCGGGGAGCGGTGGCAGCCGCGTTCCGGACGGCGCGCCCAGACGGGCGACGAAATGAGAGGCCACGATGGCGCAGCAGACATTCACCGGTCGCAAACGCGTTCGCAAGTTTTTCGGACACATCAAGGAAGTCGCCGAGATGCCGAACCTCATCGAGGTTCAGAAGGCGTCCTATGACCAGTTCCTGATGGTCGACGAGCCCCAGGGTGGCCGTCTCGACGAGGGTCTGCAGGCGGTGTTCCGCTCGGTGTTTCCGATCTCCGACTTCTCGGGCACCTCGATGCTGGAATTCGTCCGCTACGAGTTCGAGCAGCCGAAATACGACGTCGACGAGTGCCGCCAGCGCGGCATGACCTTCGCGGCTCCCCTCAAGGTGACGCTGCGCCTCATCGTGTTCGATATCGACGAGGAAACCGGCGCCAAGTCGGTGAAGGACATCAAGGAGCAGGACGTCTACATGGGCGACATCCCGCTCATGACGATGAACGGCACCTTCATCGTCAACGGCACCGAGCGCGTCATCGTCTCGCAGATGCACCGTTCGCCCGGCGTGTTCTTCGACCACGACAAGGGCAAGACCCACTCCTCGGGCAAGCTGCTGTTCGCCGCCCGCGTGATCCCGTATCGCGGCTCCTGGCTCGACATCGAGTTCGACGCCAAGGACATCGTCTATGCGCGTATCGACCGTCGCCGCAAGATTCCGGTGACGTCGCTGATGTTCGCGCTTGGCCTTGACGGCGAGGCGATCCTGTCCACGTTCTACAAGAAGATCCTCTACAAGCGGACCAAGGAAGGCTGGCGCGTTCCGTTCGATGCCAACCGCTTCCGCGGCTACTCGACCGTCAACGATTTGATCGACGCCGATACCGGCAAGGTCGTGCTCGAGGCCGGCAAGAAGCTGACCGTCCGTGCCGCCCGCCAGCTCCAGGAGAAGGGGCTGAAGGCGCTGCGCATGGCCGATGAGGAACTGGTCGGCAACTACGTCGCCGAGGACCTCGTCAACCCGAAGACCGGCGAGATCCATGCTGAAGCCGGTGAGGAAATCACCGACAAGCTGATGAAGGCGCTCAACGAGCAGGGCTACAAGGAGCTGCCGCTGCTCGACATCGACCACGTCAATGTCGGTCCCTACATCCGCAACACGCTGTCGGCCGACAAGAACATGACGCGTGAGGACGCGCTGTTCGACATCTATCGCGTCATGCGTCCCGGCGAGCCGCCGACGCTGGAATCGGCGCAGGCCATGTTCCAGTCGCTGTTCTTCGACGCCGAGCGCTACGACCTTTCCGCGGTCGGCCGCGTCAAGATGAACATGCGCCTCGACCTCGATGCGCCCGATACCCAGCGCACGCTGCGCAAGGAAGACATCCTCTCCGTCATCAAGACGCTGGTGGACCTGCGCGACGGCAAGGGCGAGATCGACGACATCGACCATCTCGGCAACCGCCGTGTGCGTTCGGTCGGCGAGCTCATGGAGAACCAGTACCGCATCGGCCTCCTGCGCATGGAGCGCGCGATCAAGGAGCGCATGTCCTCGGTCGACATCGACACGGTGATGCCGCAGGACCTGATCAACGCCAAGCCGGCGGCTGCGGCTGTGCGCGAGTTCTTCGGTTCCTCGCAGCTCTCGCAGTTCATGGACCAGACCAACCCGCTCAGCGAGATCACCCACAAGCGGCGCCTGTCGGCGCTCGGACCGGGCGGTCTGACCCGCGAGCGCGCCGGCTTCGAGGTGCGCGACGTGCATCCGACGCATTACGGTCGCATCTGCCCGATCGAGACGCCGGAAGGTCCGAACATCGGCCTGATCAACTCGCTCGCGACCTTCGCGCGCGTGAACAAGTACGGCTTCGTCGAGACGCCGTACCGCAAGGTCAAGGACGGTCGCGTCACCGACGAGGTCGTGTACCTCTCGGCGATGGAGGAGGGCCGCTACACGGTCGCGCAGGCCAACGTGCCGCTCGACCCGAAGGGCCGCTTCACCGAAGACCTCGTGGTCTGCCGTCACGCCGGCGAAGTCTTGCCGGTGACGCCTGATAAGGTCGACTACATGGACGTGTCGCCGAAGCAGCTCGTTTCGGTCGCTGCGGCGCTGATCCCGTTCCTCGAGAACGACGACGCCAACCGCGCGCTGATGGGCTCGAACATGCAGCGCCAGGCGGTGCCGCTGGTTCGCGCCGAGGCGCCGTTCGTCGGCACCGGCATGGAAGGCGTGGTCGCGCGTGACTCGGGTGCTGCGATCGCGGCGCGCCGTTCGGGCGTGATCGACCAGATCGACGCGACCCGCGTCGTCATCCGCGCCACGGAAGATCTCGATCCGACCAAGTCGGGCGTCGATATCTACCGGCTGATGAAGTACCAGCGCTCCAACCAGTCGACCTGCATCAACCAGCGTCCGCTGGTGAAGGTCGGCGACATCGTGAAGAAGGGCGACATCATCGCCGACGGCCCCTCGACCGATCTCGGCGAGCTCGCGCTCGGCCGCAACGTGCTGGTCGCGTTCATGCCGTGGAACGGCTACAACTTCGAAGACTCGATCCTGCTCTCCGAGCGGATCGTGAAGGAAGACGTCTTCACCTCGATCCACATCGAGGAGTTCGAGGTGATGGCCCGCGACACCAAGCTCGGACCTGAGGAAATCACCCGCGACATTCCGAACGTCTCGGAAGAAGCGCTGAAGAACCTCGACGAAGCCGGTATCGTCTACATCGGTGCGGAAGTGCGCGCCGGCGACATCCTGGTCGGCAAGATCACGCCGAAGGGCGAAAGCCCGATGACGCCGGAAGAGAAGCTCCTGCGCGCCATCTTCGGCGAGAAGGCTTCCGACGTTCGCGACACCTCGCTGCGCGTTCCTCCGGGCGTGCAGGGCACCATCGTCGAAGTGCGCGTGTTCAACCGTCACGGCGTCGACAAGGACGAGCGCGCGCTGGCGATCGAGCGGGAAGAGATCGAGCGTCTGGCCAAGGACCGCGACGACGAGCAGGCGATCCTCGACCGCAACGTCTACAACCGTCTTGCCGAGCTGCTCGAGGGACGGCAGGGCATCGCCGGTCCGAAGGGCTTCAAGAAGGACACCAAGATCACCCGTGCGGTGCTCGAGGAGTACCCGAAGTCGCAGTGGTGGCTGTTCGCCTCCCCGAACGACAAGCTGATGGCCGAGATCGAGGCCATGCGGAAGCAGTACGACGAGTCGAAGAAGGGGCTGGAACAGCGCTTCCTCGACAAGGTCGAGAAGCTTCAGCGCGGTGACGAGTTGCCGCCCGGCGTGATGAAGATGGTCAAGGTCTTCGTCGCGGTGAAGCGCAAGATCCAGCCCGGCGACAAGATGGCCGGCCGCCACGGCAACAAGGGCGTGGTGTCGAAGATCGTGCCGATCGAGGACATGCCGTTCCTCGAAGACGGCACGCATGCCGACATCGTGCTCAATCCGCTGGGCGTGCCCTCGCGCATGAACGTCGGACAGATCCTCGAGACCCATCTCGGCTGGGCCTGCGCCGGCCTCGGCAAGCGTATCGGCCAGACGGTCGATGCGTACCTGTCGAAGCAGGACATCAAGCCGCTGAAGGAAACCTTGAAGAAGGTCTACGGCGAGGACGAGACGATCAAGTCGCTCAACGACAACGAACTGATCGAGCTCGGCCACAACTTGAGCCGCGGCGTGCCGATCGCGACGCCGGTGTTCGACGGCGCCAAGGAAGCCGACATCGAGGAGATGCTGAAGCTCGCCGGTCTCGACGCTTCGGGTCAGTCGACCGTCTATGACGGCCGCACCGGCGATCCGTTCGATCGCAAGGTGACGGTGGGCTACATCTACATGCTCAAGCTGCACCATCTCGTCGACGACAAGATCCACGCGCGTTCGATCGGTCCGTACTCGCTCGTCACCCAGCAGCCGCTGGGCGGCAAGGCGCAGTTCGGCGGCCAGCGCTTCGGCGAAATGGAGGTGTGGGCGCTCGAGGCTTACGGCGCGGCGTACACGCTCCAGGAGATGCTGACGGTGAAGTCGGACGACGTCGCCGGCCGCACCAAGGTGTACGAGGCGATCGTGCGGGGCGACGACACGTTCGAGGCCGGTATTCCGGAATCCTTCAACGTGCTGGTCAAGGAGATGCGCTCGCTCGGCCTCAACGTCGACCTGCACAACTCCAAGATGGGACCGGCGCCGACGTCGGAAGCGGCCGAGTAATTCGACCTGTCATGCCCGGCCTTCGCGGCCGGGCGTTGGCGCCCGGCCTGAGGCCTTGAGGGGCAGGGCGCCCCGCTAAGTGATTTTCGAATTTGCGGCCGGAGGCGACCGGCACGCGAGGAGAAGACGATGAACCAAGAAATTATGAATCTCTTCAATCCGACGACGCCGGCTCAGGTCTTCGACCAGATCCGGATCTCGATCGCGTCTCCAGAAAAGATTCTGTCCTGGTCCTACGGCGAGATCAAGAAGCCGGAGACCATCAACTACCGTACCTTCAAGCCCGAGCGCGACGGGCTGTTCTGCGCCCGCATCTTCGGGCCGATCAAGGACTACGAGTGCTTGTGCGGCAAGTACAAGCGCATGAAGTACAAGGGCATCATCTGCGAGAAGTGCTCGGTCGAGGTCACGCTGTCGCGCGTCCGGCGCGAGCGCATGGGCCATATCGAGCTTGCAGCACCCGTCGCCCACATCTGGTTCCTGAAGTCGCTGCCCTCGCGCATCGGCCTCCTGCTGGACATGACGCTGAAGGATCTCGAGCGGATCCTCTATTTCGAATACTACGTCGTGCTGGAGCCGGGCCTCACCGCGCTGAAGGACCGTCAGCTCCTGTCTGAAGACGAGTATCTGAAGGCGCAGGACGAGTACGGCCAGGATTCCTTCACCGCCATGATCGGCGCGGAAGCGATCCGCGAGCTGCTCAAGGGCATGGACCTGGAGAAGCTCGAGGCCTCCTTGCGCGTCGAGATGCAGGAGACCGACTCCGACATCAAGCACAAGAAGCTCGCCAAGCGCCTGAAGATCGTGGAAGCGTTCCGCCACTCCGGCAACAAGCCGGAATGGATGATCATGACCGTGGTCCCGGTGATCCCGCCGGACCTGCGTCCGCTGGTGCCGCTGGACGGCGGCCGCTTCGCGACCTCGGACCTCAACGACCTCTACCGCCGCGTCATCAACCGCAACAACCGCCTGAAGCGGCTGATGGAGCTGCGCGCGCCGGACATCATCATCCGCAACGAGAAGCGCATGCTTCAGGAAGCGGTCGATGCGCTGTTCGACAACGGCCGCCGCGGCCGCGTCATCACCGGCGCCAACAAGCGCCCGCTGAAGTCGCTCGCCGACATGCTCAAGGGCAAGCAGGGCCGCTTCCGTCAGAACCTGCTCGGCAAGCGCGTCGACTATTCGGGCCGTTCGGTGATCGTGGTCGGTCCCGAGCTGCGTCTGCATCAATGCGGCCTGCCGAAGAAGATGGCGCTCGAACTGTTCAAGCCGTTCATCTACTCGCGGCTTGACGCCAAGGGCCTGTCCACCACCGTGAAGCAGGCCAAGAAGCTGGTCGAGAAGGAGCGTCCCGAGGTCTGGGACATCCTGGATGAGGTGATCCGCGAGCATCCGGTGCTGCTCAACCGCGCGCCGACGCTGCATCGCCTCGGCATCCAGGCGTTCGAGCCCGTGCTGATCGAGGGCAAGGCGATCCAGCTGCACCCGCTGGTCTGCTCCGCGTTCAACGCCGACTTCGACGGCGACCAGATGGCCGTGCACGTTCCGCTGTCGCTTGAAGCGCAGCTGGAAGCGCGCGTGCTGATGATGTCGACCAACAACATCCTGCATCCGGCGAACGGTCAGCCGATCATCGTGCCGTCGCAGGACATCGTGCTGGGTCTGTACTACGTCTCGATCATGCGTGAAGGCCTGCCCGGTGAGGGCAAGGTGTTCGGCGACATGGCCGAGCTCGAGCACGCGCTGCACGCGAAGGTCATCCACCTCCACACCAAGATCAAGTACCGGTGGGAAGGCATGGACGAGACCGGCAAGGTCTCCAAGCGCTGGATCGAGACCACCGCCGGCCGCGTCATGCTGGGCAATCTGCTGCCGAAGAACCCGCGGATCTCGTACGAGATCATCAACAAGCTGATGACCAAGCGCGAGATCTCGGGCGTGATCGACCAGGTCTACCGTCATTGCGGCCAGAAGGAGACGGTGATCTTCTGCGACCGCATCATGGCGCTCGGCTTCTACAACGCGTTCAAGGCCGGCATCTCGTTCGGCAAGGACGACATGGTCGTGCCGCACGGCAAGTGGAAGATCGTCGATACCACCCGTACGCTGGCGAAGGATTTCGAGCAGCAGTACAACGACGGTCTGATCACGCATGGCGAGAAGTACAACAAGGTCGTCGACGCCTGGTCGAAGGCCACGGAAGAAATCGCCAAGGCGATGATGAAGGAGATCTCCGCCACCAAGAAGACGGCGAGCGGAGCCGACGCCGACATCAACTCGATCTACATGATGGCTCACTCCGGTGCCCGCGGTTCGCCGGCCCAGATGCGCCAGCTCGCCGGCATGCGCGGCCTGATGGCCAAGCCGTCGGGTGAGATCATCGAGACGCCGATCATCTCGAACTTCAAGGAAGGCCTCTCGGTGCTCGAGTACTTCAACTCGACCCACGGCGCCCGCAAGGGCCTCGCGGACACCGCGTTGAAGACCGCGAACTCCGGCTACCTGACCCGTCGTCTCGTCGACGTGGCGCAGGACTGCATCATCACGCAGAGTGACTGCGGCACCAAGCTCGGCATCAAGATGCGCGCCATCGTCGACGCCGGCACCGTGGTCGCCTCGCTCGGCTCGCGCATCCTCGGACGCACGGCCTGCGAAGACGTGCGTGACGGCTCGGGTAAGGTGATCGTCAAGCGCGACACGCTGATGGAAGAAAGCCACGTGGATGCCATCCATCAGGCCGGCATCCAGGAGGTGAAGATCCGCTCGGCGCTGACCTGCGAGCTCGTCAACGGCATCTGCGGCAAGTGCTACGGCCGCGACCTCGCCCGCGGCACGCCGGTCAATCACGGCGAAGCGGTCGGCGTCATCGCGGCGCAGTCGATCGGCGAGCCGGGCACCCAGCTCACCATGCGCACCTTCCATATCGGCGGTGCGGCGCAGCTCAACGAGCAGTCTTTCGTCGAAGCCAACTTCGACGGCAAGATCGTGATCAGGAACAAGTCCATTGCCCGCAACAGCGAAGGTCACCTGATCGCGATGGTGCGCAACATGGTCGTTGCGATCGTCGATGCCGACGGCACCGAGCGGGCGACGCACCGTATCCAGTACGGTTCGCGCCTGCACGTCGACGAGGGTGACATGGTCAAGCGCGGCCAGCGTATCGTGGAGTGGGATCCCTACACCCGTCCGCTGCTCACCGAAGTCGAGGGAACCATCGGCTTCGAGGATCTGGTCGAGGGTCAGTCGATCTCGGAAACGCTCGACGAAGCCACGGGTATCGCCAAGCGCGTGGTCATCGACTGGCGCTCGACGCGCGGCGGCTCGGACCTGCGTCCGGCCATCGTGGTCAAGGGCAAGGACGGCAAGGTGCTCAAGCTCGCCCGTGGCGGCGATGCCCGCTACATGTTGTCGGTCGACGCCATTCTCTCGGTCGACATCGGAGCCAAGGTCCAGCCGGGCGATATCCTCGCCCGTGTCTCGACCGAAAGCGCCAAGACGCGTGACATCACCGGCGGTCTGCCGCGGGTGGCGGAATTGTTCGAGGCTCGGCGCCCGAAGGATGCGGCGATCATCGCCGAAATCGCGGGCACCATCCGGTTCGGGCGCGACTACAAGAACAAGCGTCGCATCTCGATCGAGCCGATGGACAAGACCGACGAGCCGCGCGAGTACCTGATCCCGAAGGGCAAGCACATCCACCTTCAGGACGGCGACGTCGTCGAAAAGGGCGACTTCATCGTGGAAGGCAACCCGGCGCCGCACGACATCCTTGCGGTGAAGGGCATCGAGGAACTCGCGGCCTATCTGGTCAACGAGATCCAGGAGGTCTACCGGCTGCAGGGCGTGCTCATCAACGACAAGCACATCGAGGTGATTGTCCGTCAGATGCTCCAGAAGGTGGAAATCACCGATCAGGGCGATACGGACATGATCTCCGGCGAGCAGGTCGACAAGATCGAGTTCGACGCGCTGAACGCGAAGGCCAAGGAAGAGGGCAAGAAGCCCGCCACGGGAACGCCGGTCCTGCTCGGCATCACCAAGGCGAGCCTCCAGACCCGGTCCTTCTTCTCGGCGGCATCGTTCCAGGAGACCACCCGCGTCCTCACAGAGGCGGCGGTCAACGGCAAGATCGATCCGCTCGAAGGCCTCAAGGAGAACGTCATCGTCGGCCGGCTGATCCCGGCGGGTACCGGCGCCTCCATGGCCAAGATCCGCGAAGTCGCCATGAAGCGCGACAAGCTGATCCTGGATGAGCGCGAGAAGCAGGCGGCCGTCGTGTCGCCCGCGCCGGAAGCGGAGCCGATGGCGCTGCCGCCTGCGGAATGATGATTCATCCGTAGGAATACTGGGGACAATGAAAAGGCCGGCTTTTGCCGGCCTTTTTTTGCTGTTTCCTTCGCCTGCTGCGATGCGGGAAAATCTTTGTTCATCTTTCCTTCAGCCGCAAAAGCGCTTCTGCTAGGAGAGCTTAGCCCGGTGGTCCCGCGACGGGGCAGGGGCCGAAGACCACGGAACTCTCATGCTTGATCTCGCAATCGTAGGCGGCGGCCCCGGCGGGCTGATGAGCGCCTGGTATCTGAAGCGCAAACTCGGCGATCTCTGCCGCGTCACCATCTACGAGGCCTCCGACCGGCTCGGCGGCAAGATCGTCACGCGCAAATTCGATTCGGCGCCCGCCATGTACGAGGCCGGCGTTGCCGAGATCTACGATTACTCGATGACCGGCCCCGATCCGCTGCGCGAGCTGATCCAGCATTTCGGCCTCCAGACCATTCCCATGGACGCCGAGCAGGTGCATTTCGGCGGCGAGCTCCTCAATGACGTGCCGGGCATGCGCCGCAAGTACGGCGCCAAGACCGCGGCCGCGATCGAGGCGTTCCGCAAGCGCTGTACCGAGGTGATGTCGCCGATCGAATATTACGAGGGCGTCGGCGCGCACGACAACGAGAATCCCTGGGCCTACAAGACCGCCGAGCAGGTGCTCGACGAGGAGGTCGAGGACGACACGGCAAAGCGTTTCTTCAAGGTGATGGCGCGCTCCGACATCGCGACCGAGAGCCACAACACCAACGGTCTCAACGCGCTGAAGAACTATCTGATGGATGTCGACGGCTATATCGGCCTCTATTCCATCCAGAATGGCAACGAGCAGCTGATCGAGTGCCTGCAGTCGGAGGTCAATGCCGACATCCAGCTCAATCACCGCGTGCTCACCGTCGGCAAGGCGCCGACCGGCCGCTATCAGCTCAAGATGATGAACGGCAAGGGACCGGAGACCCGCGACTTCGATCTCGTGCTGGTCTGCCTGCCGCATTCCTGGCTCGCCACCCTCGGCTGGGAGGGCGAGCAGCTGCGCAAGTCGATGGTCAAGCACGTCGCCTATTTCGACCGCCCCGCGCATTATCTGCGCGTCTCGATCCTGTTCGACGAGCCGTTCTGGGGTGAGAAGATTCCGGGCGCCTGGTTCATGTCGGAGGCCTTCGGCGGCTGCTGCGTTTACAACGAGGGCGCGCGCCACGACGTCGGCAAGCATGGCGTTCTGAACTGGCTCATTCCCGGCTCCGACGCGCTGGCTTTTGCCAATCTGTCGGATCAGGAGCTGATCGATGCCGCCCTGAAATCGCTGCCGGCTTCCCTCGGCGATGCGCGTTTGCATTTCATGGAAGGCAAGATCCACCGTTGGCTGTCGTCGGTGAATGCGCTGCCGGGCGGCTTGCCCGTGCGCGACGTCATGACCAATCACCGGCCCGAGCCGAAGGAGCATCCCGGCATCGTGGTGGTCGGCGACTATCTGTTCGATTCGACGCTGAACGGCCTGCTCGACTCCTCGGACGCGGCGACCGACATCATCCTGACCGAGATGATGCGCCTGCGCCGCGAACGCGCGCAGCAGAACGAGCCGCTCTCGAACAAGATCGATCGCGATTATTTCGAGAACTATCGCGGCCTCGGCCCCTATCACGAAGCGTGGCGGCACTTCACCGATCCCGATTACCTCGCCAGGCTGATCGACATCGTCTGGGGCAAGGCTGCGGGGGCCAAGCTGCTGGTCGCGGGCTCCGCCAGCGGCGAGCTGGTCGGCGCGCTGCGCGATCGCGGCATCGACGCATGGGGAATCGAGAACAATCGGGCCATCCATGCCAAGACGCCGAAAGCGCTGAAGAAGTACAACAAGCTCGGATCAATCACCGACCTGCCGTTCAAGGACGGCACGTTCGACTTCGTCTTCGAGACCAGCCTCTGCCACGTCTCCCCGAAGCAGGTGACCCGCGCCATCCGCGAGCTCAACCGCGTGGTCAAGACCGGCCTCGTGTTCGGCTCGATCACCTCGGACATGGCGCCGGCATTGATCGACCGCTACGACCTCCTGCGTGGGGTCAAGAAGCTCGGCACCTGGTGGGAATGGTCCGAACTGTTCTTCGGCAACGGTTTCGAGCTTTCGATGCACCGCAAGGATTGTACCGATGCGCTCTGGGAGGCGACGCTCGCCGCCAACAAGGGGCCGGGGCAGTGGTATGCGGACGCGGACTCCTTGCGCTATTCGTTCTTCGATAAAGTCGAGGACGAGGACTAGCCGCGGGGCAGGTCGGATTCGCCAATTGTTTTGCCGAATTCATCCTGATCGCATAGAATCGGTGCAATAGCGGTTGCCGCTATTTTCTGGTTCTCTCTGCGGTCAGGCCGGCCGTCAGCATCGGTTGGTTTCATGGCGTCCAAGCCCCTCCCGCCCGACAAACAGAAGCTCGCCGCGGAAGAGGCGGCCGAGCTCGACGACAAGCTTGCCCTCGCCAAGCCGGACCTCGAAGACGACGAGGATCAGGAGGATGACGAGCTGGAGCTCGACGACGAAGACGAGGACCTCGTCGTCTTTACCGCGCGGGAAGCCGCCGGCGCGCTCGCGACCATCGTCGGGTTCGTCAAACCCTATCTCTCCAACTACAAGCGCATGCTGTCGTTCGTGGCATTCGGCGTCGTGGTCGAGACGTTGTTCAACGTCATCATGCCGCTCAGCCTCAAGTTCCTGATCGACGACGCACTCGGCGAGGAGGATTTTCAGGCGCTCTATAAGATCCTCGGCGCGCTCGCCGTCGCCGGCATCTTCACTTCGATCGTTGCGGTCTGGTACGAGCGCTGGGACGCGCGGCTTGCCGCCTGCATCATCTCCGATGTCCGCAAGCGCCTGTTCGAGCATGTCCAGGACCTGCCGGCGGCCTATTTCGGCCGCACCAAGCGCGGCGAGATCCTGTCACGCTTCTCGGTCGACCTCTCGGCCTTCGAAGGCTCGGTCAAGACCTTTGCCAACAGCGCCGCGCTGCCGTTCCTGGAGTTGATCGCCGGCATCATCCTGATGCTGTTCCTGAACTGGCAGCTCGCGGTGGTCGCGCTTCTGGTGTTCCCGATCACGCTGATTGGCCCGCGCATCCTCACGCCGAAAGCGGTGCAGGCCAATTACGAGCAGAAGCTCAACGAGAGCGCGCTGCTCGGAATGGTGCAGGAGAACGTGGCGGCGCAGGCCGTGATCAAGGCGTTCAGCCTGCAGCGCAAGATGTTCGGCTTCTTCACCTTGCGCAACGACGAGACCCGCAACAAGATCGCCTCGGCCGCGTTCCTGTCGACCATGGTGGAGCGGACGGTCACCGTCTCGGTGCTGCTCCTGCACCTCGTGGTGCTCGCGATCGGCGCCTATCTGGCGACCAAGGGCCAGATCACCATCGGCACCTTCGTCACCTTCGAGAGCGCGTTCTGGGAGGTCTCCTACAATATCGCCCACGTGATGCACTTCATCCCCGTGTCGATCTCCTCGGCCGCCGCGATCCGCCACATCCAGGAGCTGCTGGACGAGCCGACCCGCGGTGCCGATCGCCCCGGCGCGCCCGATCTGCCGCGCATCACCAACGACATTACTTTCGATCACGTCACCTTCCAGTACGAGGGCAGTCAGACACCGGTACTGGACAATCTCAGCCTCAAGCTCAAGGCCGGCAAGCGCATCGCCATCGTCGGCCCCTCAGGCTCCGGCAAGAGCACGCTGCTCAATCTGATTCTGCGGCTCTACGTGCCCAATGAAGGCCGCGTCACCATCGACGGCGTCGATGTCCGCAAGGTGACGTTGGATTCGCTGCGTCGGAGCATGGCGGTGGTGTTCCAGGAGAATATGCTGTTCAACATGTCGATCCGCGAGAACATCCGGCTCGGCAAGGAGGGGGCGACCGACGAAGAGGTGGAGGAGGCGGCCAAGAAGGCCGAGATCCACCGCTACATCATGAGCCTGCCGCAGCGATACGACACGCAGGTCGGCGAGCGCGGAGACACGCTGTCGGGTGGCCAGCGCCAGCGCATCGCGATCGCGCGTGCGATCATCCGTAACCCATCCGTTCTGCTGCTGGACGAAGCCACCTCGGCCCTCGACCAGACCACGGAAGCCGCGATCAACCGCACGCTGCTGAAGCTCGCCAAGGGCCGCACCATGATTTGGTCGACCCACCGCCTCGCGTCGGTGGTCGAGATGGACGAGATCATCGTGATTTCAGGGGGCAGGGCGATCGAGCGCGGCTCCCATGCCGAGCTGCTCGCCAAAAACGGCACCTATCGCAAGCTGTGGAACGATCAGATCCACCAGCCGCATGGCGTGTCGGCTCACGCCGACGATGACAGCGACGAGGACGACGAGGAGGACAAGGAGGACGAGGAGGAGTGACCGGAGGCGTTCGGCTCCAAGGGAGCCGGCTTGGCCGATCCATCTCTCGTCTCCCAAGCGCGTGTGGTCCAGCACCGACTCATTGATTCTGTTGCGCAAGGCGTTCGGCCGACGTGGAGCCGCCAACTTTTTTCGACAAGCGGTTTGGGGGATCGACCCCCGCGGATCGACCACTCCCATCGAAATCCCCGCGAGACCGCACAACGCGGCACGCCGGGAATGCTGGAAAGCCTGTTCGCCAGCCGTCAGATCTGTGTTTGGGCAGAAAAAAGCCCTCTGTTTGATAATAAAACTATATTTAATCCGGGTATAATCCCCTTTCGAGCCTAGCAGATCGGACTCTTCGTTCCCATGTCGGACGGGTGCGCGGAGGCGGCCAGGAGGCTATTTCTGCAGGCACGTGAGGCGCTTTGTGACTGTCGTTTCACCTTGACTTGACCGATTCTCACTTATAGAAAGCGCCTCACTTAACGACAGGCGGTGAGCATCGCCAGCGTCGGAACGGGCCACCCGTTGATCCCCAAGGACTAGATCCATAAGGGGTCGTAAAGGCGGGCACCAACCTCGACGAATGCCGCTCAAACGCTGTCGATCATAGCTAGGCAATGCCAGTGCGACTTTAGTTCTCTTGAGCATGTTCTCTTGAGATCGAATTCGGATGCATGACCTCAGTGCGCGGGCCGCGGCGTTACGCTGAACGGCCTCACTACTGCGGTCCTCTGTGGCGTCGAAGCGCTTTCCGCTCGTTGATGGAGCGGTTGGCGCAATTTCGCTTTGCGTGGGTTATTTCGCGCAAGGTGGCCCCTCGGGCGGGTGGCTCGAACAGAATTTGCGGACCCGGTGACGGGCCGCGGCAAGACAGCGGACCCGAGAGGGGCCGCGGCAGAAAAAGGGTGAAGGCCAGAATGCCGACGATCAACCAGCTGATCGCTCAACCGCGGGAAGTGCAGAAGTCGCGCAAGAAGGTGCCGGCGCTGCAGCAATCGCCGCAGAAGCGTGGTGTTTGCACGCGCGTCTACACCACGACCCCGAAGAAGCCGAACTCGGCGCTTCGTAAGGTTGCCAAGGTGCGCCTGACCAACGGCTTCGAGGTGATCGGCTACATCCCCGGCGAGGGGCATAACCTCCAGGAGCACTCGGTGGTCATGATCCGCGGCGGCCGCGTCAAGGACTTGCCCGGCGTGCGCTACCACATCCTCCGCGGCGTTCTGGATACCCAGGGCGTCAAGAACCGTAAGCAGCGCCGTTCGAAGTACGGCGCCAAGCGTCCGAAGTAAGCGGGAACCAAGCCTATGTCTCGTCGCCACTCTGCGGAAAAGCGCGAAGTTCTCCCGGATCCGAAGTTCGGGAACATCATCGTCACGAAGTTCATGAACTCGGTGATGTACGCCGGCAAGAAGTCGGTCGCCGAAGGTATCGTCTACGGCGCGTTCGGCATCATCGAGTCCAAGACCAAGCAGAACCCGCTCGGCGTGTTCGAGCAGGCGCTCGAGAACGTCATGCCGACGATCGAGGTGCGCTCCCGCCGCGTCGGCGGCGCGACCTATCAGGTTCCGGTCGAGGTTCGCTCGACCCGCCGGCAGGCCCTGGGCATCCGCTGGCTGATCGCGGCCGCGCGCGAGCGCAATGAGAAGACGATGACCGAGCGGCTCTCGGCGGAGCTCTTGGACGCATCGAACAACCGGGGGAACGCCGTCAAGAAGCGCGAAGACGTGCACCGCATGGCGGAAGCCAACCGCGCCTTCTCGCATTATCGCTGGTAACGGCGAAACAAACGGACTCGCAAGGAACACCCCATGCCCCGCCAACATGCCATCGAGGACTACCGTAACTTCGGTATCATGGCGCATATCGACGCCGGCAAGACCACGACGACCGAGCGCATCCTCTATTACACCGGCAAGAGCCACAAGATCGGCGAAGTGCACGAAGGTGCCGCGACGATGGACTGGATGGAGCAGGAGCAGGAGCGTGGCATCACGATCACCTCGGCTGCGACCA
>Ga0209489_100904_pt1 | contig 59173 bp, 36 predicted proteins | sample SiratrowhiteBW_FD_187527 | JGI IMG/M metagenome (GOLD analysis project Ga0209489, IMG submission 187527) | Root nodule microbial communities of legume samples collected from California, USA - Siratro white BW (SPAdes) (version 2) | ecosystem: Host-associated > Plants > Roots > Nodule | place... | reverse complement strand
ATATTTCTCTCTTTTATATATATATATATATATATATATATATATATATATATATATATATATATTTATTTATTTATTTCTCATTAAGATTTATGTCTGTCTGTGCGTTTGGTGGAGACTTGGAGACCTTCTAGGTTCTTGCATCCTCCAAGAGCAATTCATCTGAAAGTCCAATATTTTAACCATGATCTAACAGCTCGCATTCCGTATGTGTATTACATGTCACTTGCTAATTGACAAGGAGCAATACCTTTTGCAGGATAAAAAGTTTTATGATTTTTTCAATTATCTTCTTGGTTTTAGATATTTGGTGTGTTAGTTAAGGAAAACCTCTCACATTCAACGACAGGTGTGTCGCTTTGACAGCCTTTCCTGTTTTCTTAAGGTTGAATGCTTGAAAGACTGCATAAATAATCTTTGAAACTTGTTTTGTAATGTATATCTGGTTCGCATATTTTGGTCAGCTTGATAAAATAAGCCTTTATTTATTGCAGTCTTCCCGTAGTTTTGTTACAGTATTTTGTGGATAAATGTCCTGCTCATGCTAAGGCGAGACATGAAAACTTGTCATTTCCTTTTTTTAATCACATGATGAGCCCTCTCATCATGGCGGTGAAGTGTGTTTTATATGAGTGCACTATGGGTTAAAAATTAGTTCTTTAAGTATTAATTAATTCATTAATAACTTATTTCCTTGTCTCTGTCAGGGTTAATGAAGCTTGATGATTTATTTGTTGGGAGCACGAGAAGCTCCAGAGAACTCCTTACGTCAGTATTAAGCAGTCTTATCAAAGGTTTCTTTCCAAGAGATGTTATAAGATATCTATGGTTAAATTAAGTTTATTGAAAGATTAAACTTTGTCTGGGATAAGTGAAAATGGACAGATCAGATACATCTGGCTTTGTAAGTGGTGGAAGCTGTATATTGGAATTTGTTGTTCTAGCCTTAAAGTTCTGGTAGATAAGTGACTACTATAGTACTATGTGGTGAACTCTTCTGCTGCTTCAACCTTCTGTAGCTATACAACATCTCATAATGGATTTGAACATGAAAGCTTTACTGTCTCCTCATGATGCTGAACTCGGGGGAGGTGATAACTTCGGTGATACTACATTATGCTTGAATGGCATTGGTTTTGGAGAAACAAATAAGGCTACTTTTAGATGTGGTGAGAGCAATACTGGGATGAAGTTTTCCAATGCTTCTGATGATGGCTGCAGATTGGTTCTGGGATTGGGCCCAACCCCAATGGCGTATGATGATGGCTACAGCAATTTGGAGTTTAATACGAAAAAAAAGTCAGCCAAACTTTTTCCTCAGCACGTGCCATCTGAATGTGAATCAGTTCTTCAACTTGGTCTTTCTGGTGTAACAAATGAGGCATCAAGTGTACTTGACTGCTCAGGTTCAACTGAAACTGATATGAATATATCATGTTTCTCAAGCCAAACGTCTGCAGATAATTATTTTTCTAGGATTCCTGTTGTTGATGAGGGCTCTACCTCAGCAAAGAAATCAGGTGGCTACATGCCGTCACTTCTTTTAGCTCCTAGAATGGATATTGCTGAAAGTTCCGTGCAGGTACAACAATTTACTAATGGAACTAAACCTCAATTGTGCCCGGAACCATCCAGTGTTGTAAATTACTCACTTGATCCTGCATCTGGGCCCCAGGCTACAGGGACAACTTCAGAGAACCGAACAAGCAATCCTAAGAGATGTAGATTTTTTGGCTGTACAAAGGGAGCTCGAGGTGCTTCTGGACTTTGCATTGGACATGGTGGGGGACAGAGATGTCAGAAACCAGGATGCAATAAAGGTGCTGAGAGCCGAACTGCTTATTGTAAGGCCCATGGTGGAGGGAAGAGGTGCCAACACTTAGGATGTACTAAAAGTGCTGAGGGAAAGACAGATTATTGCATTGCGCATGGTGGTGGCAGGCGATGTGGGTATCCAGGTGGGTGCACAAAAGCTGCGCGAGGTAAGTCGGGACTTTGCATTAGACATGGAGGGGGTAAGAGGTGTAGAATAGATGGTTGCACTCGGAGTGCGGAAGGGCAGGCTGGGTTGTGCATCTCTCATGGGGGTGGACGCCGTTGTCAGTTGCAAGGATGTACAAAGGGTGCACAAGGGAGCACTATGTATTGCAAGGCACATGGTGGTGGGAAGCGATGCTCATTTGCTGGGTGTACCAAAGGTGCTGAAGGAAGCACCCCACTTTGCAAGGCACATGGTGGGGGAAAGCGCTGCCTTTTCAATGGAGGTGGCATTTGCCCCAAAAGTGTACATGGAGGCACAAACTTCTGTGTTGCTCATGGTGGTGGAAAGAGGTGTGCTGTTGCAGGTTGCACCAAGAGTGCACGTGGCCGTACCGACTGTTGCGTTAGGCATGGTGGGGGGAAGCGATGCAAGTTTGAAGGATGTGGGAAGAGTGCTCAAGGGAGCACAGATTTCTGCAAGGCCCATGGTGGAGGAAAGCGATGTAGCTGGGGAGATGGAAAGTGTGAGAAATTTGCAAGGGGAAAGAGTGGCCTCTGTGCTGCTCACAGCAGCTTGGTGCAAGAGCGGGAAATGAACAAGGGCATGATTGCTCCTGGACTTTTCCGTGGACTTGTACCTGCTGCTTCCACTGCCTGTAGCAGTTTTGAGAACAATTCTTCCTCAGGCGTCAGTGTTGTGTCTGACTCCTATGATTCTATGGAAACTCCAGCACAAAGGAACCTCATACCGAAGGAGGTGTTAGTTCCGCTTTCAATGAAGTCACCGTCTTATTCCAACTTCTTGACTGCTAAGAAGCCAGACGAAGACAGAAACTGCCATATCCCTGCCGCAGGCTGCAGCACTGCTCAGAAAGGCCTCGACTTTAATCTGCCGGAGGGCAGGGTCCACGGCGGCGATCTCATGTTGTTTTTTGGAGGGAATCTTAAAAATGCACTTGACAGCATCTGAAACGGGAGGGAGCTGGTATCTCTGCAAGTTGTAGATTCAGTTTAGTGATTAGGGACCATTTCCATGATGGAATTGTGCATAAAGCTTTGTTGCTGCTTGTTCAATAACTTGTGTATAGTTGGGTGTTAGTAGCCATTAGTCTCTTATTGTTTGTAGTGCTTCGTCATTGCGATGGCTTTTATTATTCAATGTAAGGTGGCAACTTTAGAACCAAGTCCACTGCCACAAACAGCATCATCCTCTGGCGTGGATTTGTTCAAATTGAATCATTGTATTCTTAAACCTGTAGTTTTAGTTTGTTTCAAAATAAAGGGGTGAAACTAAAGGCCACTATCGCTAATAAACATCTGCGTTGCTATCGTGTTTGGCACAGTATAAATAAGAGGTTTATCTGAGAATATATTCATACTCCAATAGCAGCGTCGTCGTCGGCTCCGTTTTTCTCTATGCAACCGAGGCCGAAACCGCGCTGAATCGTCATTTGTGCGTGTAATATCTCTCCGGTTCTTTTTCCTCCATCAGTTTTCAACCTTTCTAATTTATCTTTCAACAATAATTGTGGTGGAAAATTTTCTTTTCTGCAATTTTTCCGAATGATTCAAGCATTTTACTCTTCAGTTAATTTTGATGTTTACTAAACATCGAGTGAATTGTTTAATCGCGTTTGAATATTTGTCCGCGTCGTGTCTCGAACGAGAAAATTTCGACGTAACAGCTTCCTTTTTTTCGTCATCGAAATACAGGAGTTGGCAATGGAAAACTCGTGGAGCAACGGCAAGTTGAAGGTCCTAAAGCCTAGGACTTCGAACGAGAACATTCCACCGATGCAGATCGACTCGGATGAGAGAAGAGGACGCTATCTCCAACCATCAGCGATGAGTCCACGGTTTCAACCGTACGCCGAAAACATCGACGCCAGCTCGCCGCTAGCGCGCTACCTCTTCGCTGGATCTCCGCTCTCAGGGAAGGTCGCTGCCGCCGGCGAAGCATTCAGTCCTCCGTCGTTCAGCGCTTGGTCCACGAAAGGTCTTCAGTACTGCGGCAATAGTTCCGGGCGGAGCAGCAGCTTCGGCTCTCGCGGTAGGTTGTCGCCGTCGCCGCTTTCGTCAATTGAGAACATGGAGATCGCGTCGCTCATGTCGCCGCCGATGTACCGAACGGCGGCGACTGGGGACGACGACGTTCTGGTAATGGATGACATTCTAGTGAGGCCAATGTCCGGAGGAAAGAGTGGAAGGTCTTCATCCTCCTCCGGCCGCGGTTCGTCCTCTTCGTCGTCGGCGTCCAAGAGCGTGTTCAAGATAGATATCTGCAGAGCGTGGGAAGAGTCTGCAAACTGCCGCTATAACTCCAAATGCCAGGTTGGTCCGCACCATTACTATACTGTTATGAATTGAAAGATAAGTATATTTTCTACATCATAAAATATGTACGAAAGACTTATTTTTTTTCTTTTCCCCAAAATTTAAAATCAGTTATTGTAATTTAAACAAGTCTGATTAAGGTTTTGTGTAAACATTGTTAGAGATTATTTAATTGATAAGTCGATTATAGAATAATTTATTTTGATTTTACATTTTTATTCTCAAAATCCTATCAGAAGTTTATTCTATATTTATTGACAGATAGAAGTGTGTTTTAGTTGAAGGACTAACATAATTTTTTAAAATTATATGAAATACAAAAATCAATTTTAAATTTCAAGGACAAAAGTAAAATTTACTTTAAATTTTAGAGACTTACGAAATATTTAATCCTAAAATCTTGTGGTAATAATGGGGGTTGGGTTAAACTTTTTGATAGTTAGTTCTGTATCCTTCTAGTATTCTATTAAACGGAGTAAATATTTTAGAAATATAACGTATATTTAATACTTTCTATGCATGATATATATATATAAGAAGATTTGTAAGAAGTTAGAGTAATTATATGCGTAATGGTAATTATTGGACACAAGTGCTTTCGCATTCACTACTCTGGCTGGTCTCAGTGGTTAGAGGAGGAATAATTTTTTATCTGCAACCTTTTAGAAATCTTTCGTGGGTTGTTTGATGGGGGTGAAAAAACTACTCTACACGGAAGTAGTCAGGGTAAGGTAAACTGTGTAGTTAGTAGCAGTATTTCTCTGTTCTCTTCTTCCTCCAGAAACTTATCTATAGGTCTAGTGGATTTATCAGTTATATAGGTGATTCTTTATTGATCCCGGGTATTTAAATTCTATGTTTGATTAAGATAAAAACTTTGCTCATTGGAAGAGTAATTCTGATTTTAGGTCCGCTTACATTCAAAGAAACTCTCCAAACCAATTTATTTTTTAAAGAAAGTGCTTTTGTCCATGCCCATTTCTTGCAAGGTTGGGCAACTGAGTTTAATGAAATTGTAAATCTTCAACCAAATTAGTTTCTTTCAAGAAAAAAAAGTTTATGCCTTTTCTTACTTTTCTTTACCATAACCTCAATGCAACCCGTGGTTTCTTTCCCTTGTGGTTCCCTTTCTAGGATGAGGAATTTCGGACTGTGGTGGAATCAGTTACATTCCACTACTGGGCAGTGTCAAAATCTTTGCTGTCACTTCTGGTTACGTATTTGTTAAGTCATATTGGCAAATATTTTATTAGGATTGTAAATGTGTCTAGAGGGTTTAATTAATGATTTTTGAGATACTATGCTAACATCTTTGACTCCTGTTATGTTCTGTCATCCCCCGCCAATTTCTTTCTTTCCTCTCTTCTTTCCACGTGTAGAATTATATATAAATTGCAGCGACAACATGGAAAGAGAATGTTTAATTAGGTGATTATCAATTGTAAAACAGGTCATGCTACCCATTCTAAATTAGGGTGAGAATGGTATTTTAGACTACCCACACTTCAACATACGATCACGATCTGAATCTGGATAATGCTAATTGACCTGGAATTTTGAGTTTCGGTCTATCGAATTGCATTTTATTAAAAAATGTTAATGTAATCTATTATTTTAAATTGTACTCTTTTGACGGACAGAAGCAAGCGGTATGCTTTTTTATCCAGTGTCAATAAGAAATAAATTGCCTGTCTTACTGGTATTTGATAGCTGTGTGAACATCTTGTAGTTACACTTAAAAGAAGAGCCTCATTCTGGTCGTCCCTCCCCGAAAAGCCAATCCAGGGTAAGCAATAAAAAAAATACCAATGTCCTTTAATGTAAAAAACAATTATTCGGGAATTGAGTATATCTTCTGGAGTTATGTAGGCGGAGACAGGCACATCATCATCATCTGTGAGAGCAGGATCAAGCACGGATGGGCCAAGCAGCAGCATTGTTGAACAGCAGCATGCAGCAGCGGAATCTGATCACCAAGTCACTACTTCCCAACCCACTTCACCCGTAACCTTTGACAATGACTGGTCACCCCTGGATGACGGTATTGAGGTTGTACTCCCTGGTTCAGATAAAGCTCCATCAAAGAAAGAACTCCATGCTTATATTTCCACTCTTCACCATGCCCCCTCTGCTAAAAGGAGACTACCGGTATTTGAAGCAATTTGCCAGGGGACTTGATCCCCACCATTCATAAAACAACACCTCTTCAATCATGGATGTTACTCTTCTAAGTCTAAACCATGGTATTTTGTTTTCATTTCAATAATTTCCCCCAATTTTTAAATAAATAAAATCATGGTTGTGGGGGCGTACTGAAAGTATAACCGTGGTGTGTAGTTGTGCATACGTTTCAGAATAATGACATGATATTAAGAAAAAAAATTATCGGTACGTTTTTTGTTTTTGATTGAATGCCTTTCTACCATGTTTATAAGTTATGCTCAGTGAATTTGATTCTTGTTCAACGAGGTAGGATCATACAAACTTTGGTGCTGCAATAACCTTCCAGCCCTAAATTTAGTCAAAATGTCACATGTTGACAACTGAACTATTAGTCATATCGTAGGGCGGATTCCTCTCATTCACATTACTAGCAGTCCACAGATCAATTTGTTTCCAATCATACCCTGCCTCGTGTGAAGGAGAAGGGAGCTCAAGAGGGAGAATTTTGTGACACGTCTTCCTTCTGATATTCTGGAAACATTAAAAACCATAATTTTACTCTACACGCACATGATAATATTAATATCTCATGAGGGATTGCACTAATCCACGTAAAGACATGGCATCAACATCAGCGTCTCCACCAAAACCAATCCACCAGAATAAAACCCCTCTGGTGAAAAGAAGAAAGGTTTTGATCATCAACCGAAAACCTTATCCAAACTCCAATGACTACTGTCACACTATTCTCCCTCCCTTGCACAAACCTCTCCTTTTTCTCTTCTCCAAAACGATTCAGATTCAATCCCCAATCCTCCGCACAACTTTCCCCCACCTCTTCCTCACCTCTCCAAAACCCCTCACTACCTAAAACCGGAGTTATTGTCATCGGCGCAGGCCTCGCCGGCCTTGCCGCCGCCACCCACCTCAACTCCAACAACATCCCTTTCCTCCTCCTCGAAGCTTCCGACGCGGTCGGAGGCCGAGTCCGCACCGACATTGTCGACGGCTTCCTGCTGGACCGCGGCTTCCAAATCTTCATCACCGCCTACCCAGAAGCCCAAAAGCTCCTCAATTACCAATCCCTGAATCTCCAGAAGTTCTACTCCGGAGCTCGAATTTTCTACGATGGCCAATTTCACACCGTCGCCGACCCTCTCCGCCACTTCTGGGACTCCATAAAATCCCTCACCAACCCTATCGGATCCCCCCTCGACAAGCTACTAATCGGATCCACCAGAATTGGCGTCCTCTCCAAATCCGACGAAGAAATCCTCTCCGCAGAGGAAGTCCCCACAATCGCTTTACTCAAGAAGCTAGGGTTTTCCGATGCCATCATCAGAAGGTTCTTCCGCCCCTTCTTCGGCGGAATCTTCTTTGATCCAGACCTGGAAACGACGTCGCGTCTGTTCGATTTCGTCTTCAAGTGCCTCGCTCTCGGAGACAACACGCTACCGGCGAGAGGCATATCGGCCATTCCGGAACAGCTGGCGGCGAGGTTGCCGTCCGGTTCGATCCTCCTCAACTCCAGGGTCGTTTCCGTCGACCTCGACGGCTCCGAAACGCCCCTAGTGAGACTGGAAAACGGCGACGTTTTGAAGAGCGAGCTGGGAGTCATCGTCGCGGTCGAAGAACCGGCGGCAGTTGAACTATTAGCACAAAGGACTACTCAGGTTCCTAAGAAACCGGTTCGAAGCACCGTATGTTTGTATTTCACCGCGAACCGGGATCAGATACCGGTTCAAGACCCGGTCCTATTTCTTAACGGGTCGGGTAAGGGCATTGTAAATAACATGTTCTATGCGACGAATGTGGCCCCATCGTACGGGCCACCTGACAAGGCCCTGGTGTCAGTGTCTCTGATTGGGCTGTTTGAGGGTGTGTCCGATGATGAACTTGTGGGTAAGGTTATTGAGGAGGTTTCCGTTTGGTTTGGGAAGAAATTTGTTGGGGAGTGGAAGCATTTGAGGACCTATCGGATCGGGTTTGCGCAGCCCAATCAGTGCCCACCCACGGATCTGAAGAAAAACCCGAGAGTTGAGTCGGGTTTGTATGTGTGTGGTGATTATTTGACATCTGCCACGTTTGACGGTGCTCTGGTCTCTGGGAGAAGAGCATCAGAATCCCTATTGAAGGATAGAGCCCTCACCCCCTCTTAAAATTCTTCCACTTTTAAGGCCAATCTATTTTTTACCTTGTTAGACATAACTATTAGTTCGTCTCTTTATCTGTTAAGATCCGAATATAGATGAAAGAGTGCCAATCACTGAGATATTTGTTCAAATATGTATGATTCATGTAATTATTAAAATTATAAACTTAGAATTTATTTTGAGATAACTAGTGTACAATAAGGAAGGCTCTACTCTTTATAGCGATTCCAGTAATGCCAATGGAAGCTTGTCATTAAGATAAGTAGGGACAGTGCGTCGAATCAAACGCAACAAGAAGACAACATAAAGTCACATGGTTCTTGGTGCCAAGCATTCAATAGCAATTTATTTTGGAAAGACGTTTTTTTTTTTTTCAATAATAACATAATCTCACTCAGAATTGCTGCAGCAAAATCTAAAAGGAAATGTGAAATTATTTTTATGTTTAATATATTTTAACATTTTGTTTTCACAAATTTTAGGATTATTCTATAGAGATGTGTATTTTGTCAGTAATATTTAGTTGTTCTTTTATTTTTCTATCTTAGATTAAGTCTAATTTGATTGAATAATAGATATTACCATTGACTTGTATTGACTTATTATTTAAGTTAGATTTTCTTTTAATAAAAAATTCATATTAACTAACAATGTAACACCATGATATATTAAAATGGTTAGAAAACTAAACATCACTTCTCTTCTATGTGGACATTGACAAGAAGACATTTAGACTCAATCATATAAGTTTATGTAGGAACATCATATTAATTGAAATGAATAAATGCCAAATGTAATATTCTCAACTTTGAAAATATAATATTATTATTTCTCTCATAATTTTCGTTCTTAAAAGAAAAATATAAATTTATAGAAAACTTTTAGAAAATTTCTTTTATATTAATTCTATTATATTAATAAGTTATATGATCATGTTGTACTCAATTGAAACATGAAAGGTTGGAAGGTTAAAGGAATAATGATATTACTTATCCTTAAGATTATTCTTAATATTTTCTAATAGCCCTTTAAGCAATTACTTCTAATAAGTGAAAATTTTAATTTATTTATATTTTCTTTTACAATGAGAACTTGGATAAATGTTTCAAACAATCTTAATCTTAATATTTTTTCATATCTCTTCAAGAAACAACCCAAATACACTAAATAATTCAATCATGTTTAGAGGGATAACTATTCAATAATAACTTTCTCTTCGCATGTGGATATCTTTTAATATTAGATGGTCCAATCTAAGTTATCTTTTACCCACTAACCATAAAGAACAATCTATTAATTATTTTGTTGTCTCTTTAGTAGAATAAAATAGTAACATTATTATAATGAAATATAACATGTGAGTAAATGTTAGAATTGTAGTAGTTAAAGTAAATAAGTATAGGGTATAAGATTTGTTCTAAAAATGAGTCTGTAATAAAAAAATTATATATGATCTATATTTTAGATGTCATATAAAATCTCATTAAAAACATATTAATATAGTTAACATTTAAGATAACAACATATGAGAATAGATAAATCACATTGAAGTCTATAAGTTATTTTGGAGAATAAACTACTAAGCTAATAAATTAAGATTGATAAGTCACTTTAAAACTGAAAAACTACCTTAGACATAAACTAATAAATTAAAGCTAATAAGGCACTTCAAAATATTAAGACTAGTAAAGATGGATAAGGCACCTTATGCCTATTCATATTAAATAGATAAGTTCAGAGTTTTTTTTTTTAAGATAAAATTATTTGTCTAACTTAATGGTAAATTTTATTTTACATGATTAGTAGGTGTTAACAACCAATACTAATGCCTATTAAGAAAATTTGAAAAGAGAAATCATACATGACTCTTGTATTATAAGACATTCAACATGTTAACCTTCTAGGTGAGGGAAGATTAGAGGACAAAGACACGTAAATATTTTTGGCATTTGTATTTTATTTTAATATATTTAATTTTATTAAGTAACTATATTTTTTAATGTTTATAGTTTATTTTTTACATATTATTTTGTTACTATAATATTAAATCACTGAAAAATATTTTTTTTAATACATCACAAAAAGAATTTATAAATTAAATTAATAATTTTTATTGTAAATTTAATTTAATTTCAAGACCAAATAGTATAATTTTACATTCTCATAAATTTTTAAAAATAAAAAGATATCATCTAAATCAAATTAATTATATTTTATTTTTAATTATTTTTAATCTAAAGATAAATTTATAATCTTGTAATTTTATTAATTAAAAATAATTAAAATATCATTTATATTTATCATATCATTCACTAATATTTTATTCAAAACTGTTCAAATCTCACATCATTCTCTTAATCCAAAATTTTTAAATTTATTCAAATTCATTATCTCAAGTCTATCTCTTTATCTAAACAAAGTCTAAATTAATCTTATATTTTTAAAAAACACTTTTGATAAAAAATTATAATTATTAATTTACATATTCAAGCTAATTTATTATAATAATATTATGAAAAGAAAAATAAATCATTAAATATTCAAATAAACAAAATATTTAAGCATTCAATATTTTTTTAGTCACCCCACATGATTCAAATAACAACTCCTACAAACAAAGTACAAAGATTTTTTTTTTTTTCTGGCAAGAACAAGCTTTTGTACATATTCTTTTATCCCAATTTACAAAAATTGAGTTTAAATGCCTTTCAGTCACTATTATATTTTAAAATGACATAAAACTGAATAATTTGAGATGATGTGTCTTAACATGGAAGTCCACTTGTCGGATTATTCCTTCAACCCCAACTCTATCTTAAAAAATGTGGGACTAATTACTACAAAATTTATCCTCCATTGCTGATAGTTAATCTACAGAATTTGCAAACACTGAAATAATTGTCTTTGTGTTTTGTTCTAGGTGACAACACAAGTGTCAGTTGCTGACGCATCCAATCATTTTTTCCTGGCACTTGGGAATCTAAAAACCAACTTTTTTTACTCTGTTTTTCTTCATTTTCCTTAGGGTTGGAAGCGGTGGAAGAACAGAGTAGTGTGAAAAGAGCTAACTGAAGTGGGTGTGTGGACAGAAGCAGAGGAAGAAGGAAGAGGAGTTATCTGCAAATGGCGCAAGAGGAAGAGGACCAGCGCGAGTGGCGCCTCTACGAAGCCTACAACGAGCTCCACGCGCTGGCCCAGGACTTGCACACGCCCTTCGACGCGCCGGCGGTTTTGGTCGTGGGCCACCAAACCGATGGCAAGAGCGCCCTGGTGGAGGCCCTCATGGGCTTTCAGTTCAACCACGTGGGCGGCGGCACCAAAACCCGCAGGCCCATCACTCTCCACATGAAATACGACCCCCAATGCGAGTCCCCTTCCTGCCACCTCGTCTCCGACACCGACCCTTCTCTCTCTCACCACAAATCTCTCTCCCAAATTCAAGCTTTTATCGAAGCTGAAAATGCCCGGTTGGAGCAGGACTCAAGCCAGTTCTCTGCCAAAGAAATCATCATCAAGGTGGAGTACAAGTACTGCCCCAACCTCACCATCATCGACACTCCCGGCCTCATCGCTCCTGCTCCCGGCCGCCGGAACCGCCCTCTGCAGGCGCAGGCGCGTGCCGTCGAGGCGCTCGTGCGGGCCAAGATGCAGCACAAAGAGTTCATCATACTCTGCCTCGAGGATTGCAGCGACTGGAGCAACGCCACCACCCGGCGCGTCGTCATGCAGGTCGATCCCGAGCTCGCCAGGACTGTCATCGTCTCCACCAAGCTCGACACCCGGATCCCTCAGTTCGCGCGCCCCTCCGATGTGGAGGTTTTCCTCTCGCCGCCTGCCTCCACTCTTGACGGCTGCATTCTCGGCGATTCCCCCTTCTTCACCTCCGTGCCTTCCGGAAGAGTCGGCTGTGGGACTGGGTATCTCTACTCCTCCAATGATGAGTTCAAACAGGTTGTTCATGCTCCTTCACCTTTACCTCCTTCGTATATAACCGTTTTCCCTGCTGTTTTTCATATGCTCTTCGTTTACTACTTCTTATTTTGTTTTATTTCAATGTTCGGCTTGCCAAGTAAGTTCGGCATTTTCTTTTCTGTTTTTCTGCCACTGTTTTAAATGCCTAAAACAAAAGTAGTAAACTTTGTGATTTTGGTCCAGGTTACAGTTGCACCAATTGAGTCTTTCAACTTTTTTCATTCCATCCAATATTTAAACAAAATTAAATTACATGGTAAACTAGAATGACATGACGACGAGTGGAAATAAGAAAGCGCAGATATTTGAATGCAATGACCTGAAAAGGTACTGTGAATATAGTGACTTAATTGTCGAAGTGTGTGGGTAAGTTATTGTTTTGAAGAAAAGGAATGTTCTTCTGTCTTGAGCTATTAGTGACTTGAATATTGGATGAAATTGGGATGGAGGGTCATGATCGGTAGTGAGAAAAAACTTGAGGGATTCGATTAGTGCAGTTGAAACCTGAAGAACCAAAATTGCACAGTCGTGATACTTGAGAAACTAAAAATGCAATTAAGCCAAATAATAAATAAGCAGAGCAATGCCACTGCGATTTGAGTTTGTAATTCCCTTAAGCAGTTCATAATTTGGGTTAAAAATTTGGTGCACTCGTACTTGAGAGTTTCATTTCCTTTATCTATTTAGTTGTACTTACGGATGCAGGCAGTGTCCTTCAGAGAGATAGAAGATGTCGCATCTCTGGAGGAGAAGTTAGGGAGGGCACTGACAAAGCAGGAAAGGAGTAGGATAGGCGTGAGCAAACTTAGGCTGTTTCTGGAAGAATTGCTACAGAAGAGGTTCTTATACATTGTAGCTTGATTTTAAGTTTGTCTGGTTTTATTTTTTTTGTTTATAATTCTGTGGCTGAGTCCTTAATAATGATCGTGCTAGGTATATAAATAATGTACCATTGATCATTCCACTTCTTGAGAAGGAGTATCGGAGTGTGACAAGGAAATTGAATGACATAAATCAAGAGTTGAGGTATGTCATAAGTTAAAAATATCTCTGTTGTACTTGATCTGCAAAGGAAGGAACGAGGGTGATAATTCTGGTTTCAAATATTTTATATATAGAACTGTTCATCTATCTGTTTTCCATTCGTTACTTATTTTATTCTCCTTTACATTATGTACAGCACACTTGATGAAGCCAAACTGAAGGAGAAAGGAAGAGCATTCCATGATATGTTCTTGACCAAGGTTTCTTCGTCATAAATTCTTCTTCTCAGTATCTGACCCTTCTTTGTTGGTAAATTATTATGTTGCTGGTTATTTGTCCTCCTACCAAGGGGAGGGGTATTTAATCTGGCATGTTGAGCTTGTAGAGTAAACTCTTTGTCTGTCTCTTAGTCTGTATGGATCTGCATATGCATGCTTTTAATTAATTATTTTCAGCTGTTCGAATTCATAGACAGTGCTTGAACCTTAAAATGTACTCCTATTTTCCCTCCCTCACTTGCATATTTTCTATTATTCAGTTGTCATTGTTGCTTAAGGGGACAGTTGTTGCACCTCCCGATAAGTTTGGTAAATCTCCTATTCACCTTAGCTCTTTTCACGGGCTAGCCTATTGAACAGTAGATAATGTACAATACTTGAAAATCAAGCTTACTATCTTTGGATATCCCATTTCTCTTGACAAATTGCTTGACCTTTCTTTTGTTGTTTCAGGGGAAACACTGCAAGATGAGCGAATAAATGGAGGTGCATTTATTGGTTCTGATGGTGTTCAGTTCCCTCACAAGCTGATACCTGTAAGTTTCTGCCTACATTTTTACATTAATATGCACAGTGTTCTGATTTCATTGGTCATACTTTTATACATTAATAAATAATACACACATTTGGTAGTCTTGTATTTTCTGTTTGTTTTGTATCTATGATCGGACAGGCTAACCTATCCTTGTGCACAGAATGCGAGTATGCGGCTTTATGGTGGAGCACAATATCATCGGGCAATGGCTGAATTTCGTTTTGTTGTTGGAGGAATCAAGTGTCCCCCAATTACTCGTGAAGAAATTGTAAATGCTTGTGGAGTCGAAGACATTCATGATGGAACAAATTACTCGAGGTCTGTGTGTTTTACCTATTCATTATTGTAATACTACCATTGTTAAATATTAAAATGATATTTTTTGAGTAACCAGGACTGCTTGTGTAATTGCTGTTGCAAAGGCTCGTGACACATTTGAACCCTTTCTTCATCAGGTGATTAATGCTATAAAAATGAATATATTCGTTTTGCTTTCTTTCTTTAATTATTTAGGTAAATTGCAATTTTATTTCTCTTTTAATTTCTGATTTGGTATTTTAGCCTTCCTATTTATTTTTGTGATCTTAGTCCTTGGATTTTAAAAAGTCTGCAATTTTTGTACAATCCTCAAATGTCTTGATCTGACTATCATTTCCCATGATCCAAACTCAGTTCTTAGCAAGTTTGAGTAGCTAAGTTTATCATTGACAGCTGCAGTTTGTAATAATTAGGTCTGATTTGATTTCCAGGATTCTATCATAGTTTTATGATCAAAGCTGTATACAAAATGATCCTTGTTGTACTCTTCGAATTATGAGAAAATAATATTAACTATTTTTCATATTCCAAGTCTAACTAATTGATTAATTCTCTATTCTTGGCACAGTTGGGCTCCAGACTGTTGTATATACTCAAGAGATTGCTTCCTATCTCTGTTTATCTTCTTCAGGTATTCATTTTCAATTTTTCTGTAAGATTATTTGAATCTTACGTAACACTTCAGCTTTTAGGACACCTAGTTCTTGACATGGTGTCAAGAGCCTCCATAAACAAGTGGCCTAAAGTTTGATCCTTACCAGCTCTATTATTCTAAATAAAAGTTAATTTTAGCACAAGGTAGGGGTGAATCTGTGCATTATCAGTGCTTCAATTCTGAAGGGCTCTTGCAAAGCCTGAATATGGTATAAAAATTTAGGTCTTCACCTAACAGCTTATGCTTTTTGAGATAGCCGGTTCTTGATATTTTTTTATGGATCTATTGTTTATGCTTTCGCAAGTTTTGTACAATTATTAGTTTGTTATTTTTCCTAACTTATTTTATTTATGTACTTTGTTTGACAGAAAGATAGTGAATATCTAAGTGGCCATGAGGTGTTCCTCAGGCGTGTCGCCTCTGCCTTCAACAACTTTGCAGAATCTACTGAAAAATCATGCCATGAAAAGTTAACCACCACTTGTCCCCATATGCCACAAGTTTGTTCCATATGTCAAGTGAAAAATTGAGCTTTTTTAGTAAAAATAGGAAAATGGATAATCAAGAGCTTAATTTTAGTATGAGGAATTAGATGCATAGTTCACCTTTTAAAAGAGAACATCAAGTGTAATATATGGCATTCTTGCATTACATGACGATTTTGTGCTTTTTTCCATTTTTCTCATGCTTGTTATTTTTAGATGTTGGCGTACATTTTCCCCCCTTAAAAATGTTCTAGCTTCGCATTCTCATCCATAATTTATCCCTTTTTTTTTTTTCCTTACATTAAAAATTAGTATTCCGGGTTGTTTATTTGCTATTTTCTAAATTCCATTTTGTTATCCTTTGCTCCAGATGTATGGAGGACTTGGTAAGCACCACCCGATATGTTTCATGGTCTCTCCACAATAAGGTATACTTGATTTAAGGGGCATTTACAGAGACAGATGCTTTGGCATGCTGCAACTTTAAATGATCTTGCTCCCTACTTTGAATTTAAGCTGGGATTGTATGATTATATCCTCCTAAGAGAAAATGAGTAAAATATTTTTTGCTAAGCTAAGTTTTCATAGCTCATTTTCTATCTCATTCTAGTGTCACTTTCAACTTTGTAGAGCCGGGCTGGGTTACGTCAGTTCTTAGATTCATTTGGTGGAACAGAACAGTCCAATGCTTCTAATAATCCTACAGCAACTGTTATGTCACAAACAAGTGCCATTGACAGAGAAGACGCAAAGTCACAAGCAGATGTAAAACTCAGTCATGTGGCCTCTGGCATTGATTCTAGTTCATCCATTCAGACAACAGAAACAAAGCTTGCCGACCTTTTGGATAGTACACTCTGGAATAGGAGGCTTGCACCTTCATCTGAAAGAATTGTTTATGGCTTAGTACAACAGATATTTCATGGCATTAGAGAATATTTCCTGGTTTCCACAGAATTAAAGGTTTGTGATATTTCTTTTTTTGTTGATTTATGCTTCTTTGTGTTTGGTCTGTCAATTTCCTCCTTTCTTGCTTGAAGTGAAAGCTTCCCAGGTAAGCATAGAAATGAAGGGTTGATTGTTTGGGTTTAATATACATACACAACCAACAATATTTTCTATTCTGAAAATTTCTGATTGTTCTCAAATACCCCTCTGCTTTTACAATATGACAATATAAGAGAAAAGTATAGCTCTTCAAAATTACAGACATCATAAATTGATTAGAGTAGATTGAGTATGAAAGAATTAGGTTACAAAAGTTGATTTGTGTTTTGTTTAGGATTGAGTTTAGAATAATCCGGTAATCAGTTTTGTTTAAAGTGGAAAGTAAAACTACCAGTGAAGTAAAAATATGGGTATGTTATGTGGATTCTATACCCAAAATCAATTCCTGTCAGCAGAAAAGTTAAAGCTTTTTCTTTTTTCAAAATCAATTATATTCATTGCTAGATTTTTAAAAATTTTAAAAATTACTCAAAACAAATTGCAGCACTGTTTTCAAATGGATTTATTTTCCTGCAACTGGGAGTCTAAAGGTATCTAAGCAAGCAAACTATATGAAATTGAACAAGTATTTGATGATTCTCCTATATTTATATTTGATTCTTCAATAATTCCAATACCGAGAAAAAAATTGTAAGTTGCATCAACATCAGGTATTGTGAAAAAACATTTTTTTATTTTATTTCTCATTTAACACTTGCATATTGTAATTTCTCAAAGGATATCAGTATATGAAAAAAATTCATTTACACATGCAAAACAGACTGCAGTAAAGATTGCAAGTTAGTTATCAATGTTCGATATACACCGTGCTTACATGTATTTTTCTTTTCATTCTTTCAAATGTTATGTTTTTGCTCAGGTTGATTAAAACTAGCACTACTAGACAATATGTCAAGACCTTGGGGCAATAGATTAGTATGATAAAAATCATTCATAATTTAGAATTCTTGCATAAATTTTTTCCCCATCTTTTGTGCACCGCTTATACCTAATATTTTGCAGTTCAACTGTTTCCTTTTGATGCCCATTGTGGACAAGTTGCCTGCACTTCTCCGGGAAGACCTAGAATCTGCCTTTGAAGATGACTTGGATAATGTTTTTGACATAACTAATCTGCAGCATTCATTCGGGCAGCAAAAGAGAGATACAGAAATTGAATTGAAAAGGGTATTTCTTATTTCATATAACGTGGTTTTCTAATGAACAATATTCAGACGTGCCAACTTTGTCTTTGTTGTTCATAATGTTAAACTTTTTCATTGTTTTACAGATCCAGAGGCTGAAGGAGAAATTCAGAATGATACATGAGCAGCTAATTCAAAATCATGTCATTTGAATATGTGAGCTGCTGAGTAATTTTCAAATGAAACAGGCATGTGATTTAAAGATTTATGATCTTTCATTTTCTTATATTAGTGCATGTCTAATGAATTATAATAGAAGAAGAATGAGCAGATTGTTGTAATTAACTAAAATTCTATTTTCCTGTAGTAGTTCGAGCCAGGTGCTGTGGTTCTATAATACATTGTTATTGGACATTCTTTTCTTATTCTTGTATCTTACACAAATTTTTGGTTGTCAAGAGTTTCAAGAATAAGTTTAATGTGTCTACAAGTTAACAGAAACAAATTACAGTGGATCAGCACATATTGAGTTGAATCAGTAATAGTGTATGCTGTTAATTCTGGCCCTAAAACTAGGTTGCGAAAAACTTTTTCGTTTTCTAGTTAAAAAATACATTGTTTTTAGTTAAAAATACATAATGATGAATAAATTTTATTTTCTGCTTTACTATAACTAAATATTTATTATCTTTAACGTTGTATATAATATTAAAAAATCTGTTACAGATTAACAACTTTAAGGGAAATAAAAAAACAAAAACAACTATAACAATTAAAATCAAAACTAGGTCTTATGCCTGCGCTAAACATGTTTAAGCCATTTTATAATAAATAACAAATAAACATTTTGCGTTTTTCTATATTTAAAAAAAATAAAAAAGATATATGATTTAAATAGAGAAGAAAAAAACACGCACAATTGTTTCGATATTAGACTTTATATACATTTAGTGTGGTAGGTTTTTATTTATGTGCAATTAAAACATATTGTAGCTTATAATGTGAATTAAGAGACATAATAGTTTTAAAAGTGTAGATAGGAAAAAAATGAGTAGGGGCCTTATAATAGGGATAGATTATACTTGTAAATATTTATTGTAAACCTTTTCTTGTCGATACGAATTATAGTTTTTTTTTTTTTTCTAAAAGAATCATAGTGGACTACCAAAACATCAACAACTAGGCTTATAACTTCAAGGATTAAGGAGGAGTGCAACAGTAACTCACACCACTCAACATAAAGATATTATCTATCATGGATCAAGTCTTAGTATGTGAAATGTTGTATTCTGTGAAATATTGTACTGGGTAATTTGAGTTATTGAGCTTTTGTATTGAGTCAAATAATATAAGATGTTTGGATTTTGTATTTGAGTTAAGCCGTGTAAGATTTTGGATCTGTATTTAGATTCTAAATAGATTAGGCAAAAACTTCATCACCCCATCAATAGTGACCTGCACCCCATAAATTTTGTTTTAAATTCCAAATTTACCTTTGTCTTCTATTTTTAAAAAAAGAGGTGCAGAGACAGGTTTTCAAAGGTGGTAGATTTGGGGTGTGGTGCAGCGTTTGTGGTGGTCATTTTGCTCCGATGAGATATAGTTGAAGTGTTGGTGACATTGTCAAAGACAAGGTAGATGGTGTAGGTAAGTAGTTTAATGATTTTTTGTATGGGCTTTGCAAGAATGAAGGGTGAGTGTTTCTGGAAATCGGGTTCCGGAAATAGGTTACAAAATTGTGATTTTGTAATAGAAAATGGAGGGTTTGTAGAATGAGTTACGGAGTGGGAATTTTGGAATACAAAAGTTCTATTCTGGAATGACCTTTTTGTAATACAAAGCTCGCATTTCGGAATTAGCTTCTTGGAAAGCAAAATTTGTATTACAAAAATATTATTTCAGAATATAATTTTTGTATTACGGAATACCTTTTTCAGAATACAAATTTTTTTACCCCTTCAAAATACTTACAGAATCCCTTTTCCATCATCTCTCTGAAATGGACTTTTCGAAATGTAAAAAAAGGCATAAGGGTAACTTTATCTTTTTAGTACCGTGATGGGTGCAGGTCACTATTGATGGGGTATAGGAAGTTTTGCCAATAGATTAGAGAATGGAGTATATGTTTTGTATGTTTTGATCACATGTTCAAATGTGAAAAAACATATGTGGAGAAGTGACACTTGATCACTCCATGTACTACTTTTTAAGAGAATTTGAGTTCAAATCTTCTTCTGGATCATCTTGACTATAAATCATCTTGACTATAAATAAGACTCTTTACCTTTTATATTTTCACTTTTGAATGAGTAATGTAATGAAATGTTTTCCAAATTAACACTTTACTTGTTCTTGAATCATTTTAGGAGAACTTCCTAAATTTAACTACCCTACCTCTTCTCCCAAAAGAGTTAGTCTCACCTCTATTTTAAAATCTATTTCCTTGTTTCACTTCTTTTACTAAAAACTTCTCTTCCTCCCAAGCTTCCACAACTATACCGAAGAACAACTATATCTAAGAAATAAAAATTAATATGTGAAGAAGAATATCAAATATATTTTTAAAAAATAAAAAAATAATTCTTGTGACATTAAAACATTGCTTTCTTGTAACATCTATAAGCATTGGATCAAACTAGTAAAAGAATTGTTGCAACTCTTCAATTATTAGCATTGGAGAGTGACACCCATGGAACTAGATTGTGGAGCCATGCAGATAAATTGGTTGGTGAAGTTGATATTCAAGTAAATGTTGACAAAAAAAGGGTTGGTATTAAATTTATTTTCCTTAAATGAAATGTTTATCCCTTTCATTTTCATAGTAAGTTTCAAACTCATCCTAGTAAGCCGCTAAATCAACGAGTTGGATATTTATATTAACAACTTGTTAAGAAGGGTTTTAATGAGGGCACATTGCCACTAAGACCAACAAGAGCACTCTAGAATGAGACAAATTACTGGTTCTAATTGCATGATCAAGTCGATATTTGTAAGATGGAAGAAGAATAATGATTGAAATGATCTTATATGTTCCAATTTACTACTAATGTCAATGCCATAATTATAATTATGAAGGTCAAATTAGATAGCCTTTTGAATTGCTTCAATGTGAATGAGTAATAGCTGGCAACAATGTACAACTTTTTGGACACAAATGGACTACCAAGTCATGGAAACAAGAGTGATTAAAATTGACATTTGGACCCACTTGGAAACTTTGAACATTTCTTCCAATTTCTCAATCCCAAAGCTCCCATGCATATGCTTAAAAGGTGAAGACATATCTTTATCATCTTTCAAGGCACACAAATAGTACCACCAAGTTTAAGATGGACCACTAGATATTGTTACACTATTTTTCTCTTAAATAAAAAAAATTATTCCTTTTTCTTCCTAAACTTCCCACCGTAGCTCTTCCTTTTTTTTTTTTTTTTTTTTTTTCTTTGTGGCCTTTCTCATTTCAAGATGAATGTGAGAGTTTAAAATTAGGATTTATTATGGACCAAGTTAGGTAACCCTAGCATTGGCTTATTATTTGACTACAATAAGTTGTGAATTCTCCTTCATGGCTTAAATGGTAAATTATAATTTTATTTACTAATAAATTAACATTGTTTAATTTTATTAATATTCTTGATTGATTATCGGATTTAATCTTAACTCTTTGTTCTTGATATTTTTTATTTTGAAAGTGATTAAGACTATAACACTTTAAAAAATGGAATAAAATGATTTAGAAAGGCAAAAATAAAATTTAAATTTTTTTATGAATAAAATTTTAAAAAATATTAACTTAAAAAATAAAGTCCAATAATTTATTGGTGACAAAACACGTTATAACAAGACTATTAAAAATCATAAACTATTCATGTTGATAATTAACATATTCTAAGTTCTATATTAAGAAAAAAAACTAGCTTAGCTATAAAAGAAAAACACAATTAATGAATTATAAGAATGATTTAACTAGTTCTCTGAATCACCCATTACAAAAAAAAAAGGTTATTTAGAAATTATTAGATTAGATTTTGGTTCAACTCGACCAAGCAACAAATCATCTGCTCTGATACCAATTCGTTAGGAAATTCTGAAATACCGAAAAGACAAACAAGAATGAAACAAGAGTCACCCACATAAGAAAATGACACCAAATTCAACCCAAAACCTTAAAGTATTAGATTTGTGGGTCTTCTTTCTTATATGTTATTCAACTTTTTCATTTCTACTCAATGTAGAACTTAGATTCACACTTATATACTCAAGAGATTATGATCAAACTTTATTTAACTTTTGTTAAAAAATAAGAAAATAACTACTGATGTGACATAATATAAGAAGACATAATATGAGAATGATTACCCTATATTAGACTAGTGGATATATATCTTCAACAAAAATGTCGAAAAAAACACAAATTCTATAATTACATTATATGAGTATACCAACTATAATACAATTTAAAACAAAAATTTAACTATAATTCCATCGATTAATCAAATGTTATGATTAAACTCATAATGCTTAAAAAAATTTAAATTTCACATCTTTATTCAATTTTTGCAAGAAAATAGGAGAGGAAATAACAACTGCCTTTATCAAATGGATAAGATTTTTACACCCTTAATGAAGGTAACTAATGAAAAAAAATTTTATAATCATATCATGATAGACTTCTAAACGAGGATAATATGATATACCCAAATCATATTTCTTAAGAACAACACTTAGTTATAGTTTCCTCAATTAATCAAAAGTTATAATTAAATTAGTAAATTCCATAATTAATTTATTCAAAAAGTCTATTTTAAATTATTAATAACATTTGTGTACAAATAAAGTAATCAATCGATATAATAGTTTGATTGCAATGATTTGTGTAAAATACAAATAAAGTAAAGATAAAATTAGTCTAAATGTTTAAATTAAATAAGTTATCAATATAAAAAGATAAATCAATTACAACTTTTTATAATGACAATTTAGTGGAGACTGATGACTCTTTTTAGAACAATATATATTATGATAATGATTATTCAAATAATTATTGTAAGAATCATATACAACAACTATTTTAATTGTAACTATTGATACATGTCTTTATCTGATTTAAAATTTTGGTATCTAAACATTTTTTTTTACATCTGATGATTTTACATATACTACGTGCGTCCTAGAATAACGACAAAGTTCCATTATTCTCCTTGTGTCCTTGTTATTGTATTGTATTACTGTTGTTGTGAAGTTCCTGTCCTTCTACATGTTCTGTTGTGGTAGTCCTTCTCCCTACAAATCTTTCTTTCCTTTTTCACTGATTATGCTCTCATTTCCCTATCTGCTTCTTCAAGTTCTACTTCGTCCTCCAACTTTAGAATTTTAGTTTTTATATTATATATTTTTTTATTTTAGTATTTGTCGGCAATAAAATGTATATCAATCATAATTATTTCATTATTTGCAGATTTGATAGACTTAAACTTTAACTAGTTAGTATTAATTTTTTTAAGAACAATGGTTGATCCAACATAACATGTCTAGAACTTAAATTTAGGAATATCATATACTTTAAGTTTAGTTGTTAAGTTATATTAGATAGGTAGAACTCGTTAATTAATATTAATATGATTTCTTAGCTATTTTATTGAAAATTTAATTTAGACCTACAGTGATATGTTTATTTTGTGTTTTGGAAGATAATCAGAATGCAAATTTTGACATTTATAATTGTGTGGCGATATAATCTAAAGTGATATTGTTTCTATTGATTTTTCAACATATTGATATTGGAGTTAGGTGTTTGACTCTTAACAAATTGTGTTGTTTATATTTTGAAAAGTTTATATTTCAAGCGATTGTCAAAATTTTGACAAATTTGTTTGTTATATTACATTAGGTGAAATTTAATCTTATCTTTGAAATTCAATACAAAGGTTAAATGTACTATCTATAATGATTTTGCTTTATATAAAAGCAAAAGGAAGGTGTTAAGTCATCGGAGAAAATAATCTATTAGGTAATATGAGTTTTGATGATAATACACACTAAAAAACCATAAAAAGATTTAATATGCTCAGGTGAACAAAGAAAGAAAAGCATAATCAAGATCAGACTATACATGTAGGATAATATACTACATAGATGATCATGCAAGACTAAAAGGATCAAATGATATGATCGAGCAAGGATAAGTGTTGATACACTAGTTAGACAATAGCGAAAGATAGTGTATGATCATAAACAAAAGCGTCAGATGATGAAAATTCCACAAAGAGCTTCAGATGGACGAATCAATACACATGTCGGATGAAACAATCTTGAGCTTATCAGACAAAGTAGTTCACTATTGTAGACGATCTATCATCTCAAAGAATATCTATAAACTTAGTGTTTACAATTTTCATATAAATTTATAAATGTAGAGACGTAATTTATGAATTTATTAAAATATATTTAAATATAATTTGCTTCAACTATCAACATCAAGCAAGATTTAGAACTTTTTTTAAAAAAAATGTATTGACTTGACGTTTGGAAGTGTTGAGATAAAAAAGTTTGAGTTTGTACACTAAACTAAATTAATTCTGATTGAGTTTGATTCATCATTTTTGTTAAAAATTATATTTACAGTGGAACAATGGTGCAAATATTTCCAAATTGAATGAGAAAAAGTTGAAGATGTACATATAAGATTGATGGAAAGATTAAGAGAAGAAGAAATAAATTATGAAGCATACAATGTTCCAATGACTATCAAAGAGATGAATAAAAGAAGGAGACTTCTGAAGTTCTGAATATTGAAATCAACATGTGTTACATCAACATATATGTTCAAACAATGCTGCATGTATGAAAAGTTTTTAAATAAATTGAGAAATTCATTAAATGCATTAAAGGAGTAAATATTCAACTGCACAAAATACTCCATTCTTAAAGAGCTTCAACAATCATCATCATTATATGAATTTATAAAGACTGGAAGACTAAGATGAAAAAACAACAAAGCAAAGAAATGAAATACGAGGAGCTATTTGTAAATACGACAGAATTTTAGAATTCGATTTCTGAGTCACTTTGATTTATCAACATTAGAGAGCATATCATTGTAAATTCTTCAGGATATGATACCTTGTGAGCTTTAATAATATTATTCAGGATATGATACCTTGTGAGCTTTAATAATTTTCTCATGTGAAAATATTTTTCTTCTTCTAATTGTGAGGTGTTTTAATATTAATGAAGGATTAAGACTGAAGTAGTGTGGAAAGGTGTTAAAACTCGTGACTTAGAGAGGTTAAAATACTCCATCAAAACTAAATCGAAAAAGTGTATAAGAAGGTACACTAAAATGATTTCAGAATTTAAACATGCTTTAAAGAGTATAATTATAAAAATAAAATAAAAATTTATAAAAAGGACTGAAATGAAACAAAACAAAAATAAATACATAGACTGTAACCTCATATTCCTTTTCAATAGTTTTTTTTTTCTCGGCTATATAAAATTATAGACTAAAGATGGCGAATAATATGTTTAGAATTCCTAGTGAAAAACTTTCTGCTGAATTATTGATATTGGCAGAACAGTTTTTCCATGGCATACCTTTTCTAGTGTTTTTGTATCTCATATCAACCTCTTTTCTTCCTTTAGATGCTTCAGAATATGTGGGGGGTGATAATTCACTTTTATTTCCTATTATTATTCAACCTATAACAGGTCCAGATGTACTGAAGTCATGCTCCAATAATCTATCATCTAACTAATAAAAAAAAAAATCAGAGTGGAATAGTGGATTTTTATATTTTCTTTATGAGATTTAATTTAATCTAACCTATCTTTAATCAATTAATAGGATATTTAGACTATAAGTTACAAACTTTTTTTTAATTTATAATTTCAAATTTTTTTATTAGATTTGTTGGCATATTTTTTTTAAATAGACTATTATTTAATATTTAAAGAATTGAATAGTTTAATCAAAAGAATACTAAATTAAATTAAATACTAATTATATTAGTACTACTATTATTTAATAATTTTAATATATCAGAGTTGGATCTAGAATTCAATATCCACATCTCATCACTCAATCAATAAGAAATTGAGTCAAATTAATTTAGGTTAGTTTGATTCAATTGCAAAGAAAATCCAACCTATTCGGTCTAGATTAAGTCAAATTGAGTTCTCCTATCACAATAAGCACCCTAATAATTGATTGGCCTCTTTCAACTTTGAAAGGTACAAATTAAATTCCAAACAACCTCAAACTTGGAGGAAGCAATACAGATACGGTATACATTTTCAAACAATGTCAATATCAAGGCCAGTTTATGACTTTTATGCTCCACTTGTAACTATCCTAATATTGTTGCATAGCAATACTAAAGAAGAATCCAACTTTTAAGTTCTATAGTAAAATCAAAAACTACCCTCATATTTCAAAATGTTAATCCTGTGTTATTGGAGCTATTAGTGTTCCTGTGCTGTAATAATGGTTGCGTAGCTGTCACTGCTAGAGTATTTTTTTTTTCTCAGTCAAAGCCATGTGAAGTGGGTCAAATTTGAGCATTAGATGGATGGAGGTATGAGATATATGAATACACATGATGGTGTCAATCAAGCAAGTGTAGTAGCACTTTGGTTCGCTTTCAGTATAACACCACTGACACTAACACCTCAAGATGGTGATGAGACATGTACGATCTTCCCCTTATTATTTTTCCCAAGATCATTCATTCCTATTTTATATTTTCTTCTTTGTATCAGCATGTTCTATTAATAGTACAAGTAAGAGTCTTTTCTACCTGACAGGGCTTGATGATTGATAAAGATGGCCTAACTGCTGTTTTAAATTATGCTGGCATTGCTTCTTTTGTCAACAAATGTAGCAGCCAGAGTCCTAACTTCGTGCATCAAACACACATTTTGTACTGTGCATTCATCGGTTACTGTTGTTGCTGGCTATTGTTGATTGGATTGAAAGAACTCTGGAGTGAATTATTTTCTTCTTTCTCAGTCAGATCAGATTTCCCTTGACACTTCAAAATTGACTAATAACATGAAAAAGGGTTGTTAGTTCACATGCAGCCACTTAAAGCTTCACTGGTCAATTTACTGTTGCTTTAGAGCTATGCTTCAATACCACCCTTTTAAGGTGTGAAATGATGGGAGGGAAGTAGGGAACCAAAGGCTGTGGCTTTATACAGAAAATTGACACATCCAGTGATCTTTTACCATCCTAGAATTGAGTCAGTTGTTGTTTTGTAAATGAGTGGTTCATACCAAAGAAATTGAAAGTTTTAGGACTTTTTTGAGTCCCCCATTAGCCCCCTACTTATTTCAAATGTTGAAATTGAAACTGTTTGGTGTTGAAAAGGTGAAAAAGGATTAAGGAGAAAAAGACCCTTTTGCTGTTTCCTTGTCCGATGATAGTGCAGTAGTTCACTAGTGATTACTCAATGTAACAAATGGTGACAGTAAAATATTGGTATGTTTGTATGTATGTATGTATGTATAAATTATTCTATTTAATTTTTCTCCCTACCTTTGATGTCGGCCAATAATAAGAAAAGGATAAAGGAATAAGATAGTATGAGAGCAAAACATGCCTAACTCAGACCCACCACTCAATTACCGTAACACCATCATCTTAGTCAGCAAAACTTGCGTGCTCATTCCATTTGGGGCATTATAATGCTCTTTTAGCATACTTCCACTCTTGCTAATTCAAATTGAACGTGTATATTATATAACAGCTGAAAAGAAAAGAGAAAAATATTAGTATAATTGGAAGTTTTTTGGATGTCTCGATCATCTAAAAAAGTGACTAATTACTTCAGAATGTGGCAATGAAATGGAAATGTACCGAAATTTGCATTATGAATCTGACTGTAACTTGTGAATGCTCCAGCAATTATCCATTTTGATGGATGTCTGAGTTTGTGTCTCTCTCGTAAAAAGATTGATTTGTTCTAAGAAAAGTTTAGCAGGAACAAGGGGATGCTATGTGCATTCCAGCCCCTGTCCTTGTTACAAACTATTTGCTTTCTTTCTCTCATAAACCCCACCATAGAACCACTCTATACGATATTTTCCACTGTAGGAAAATGATGTAGTCACAACTTTAAGTCCCTAAATGTCACAACTCTGCACCAGTGCCTTTCCAATATGCTATGTCCTTATGTGGAATTAAGGGAACAGTTAAAATTATACTTTCATACACACTTGTTATTGACTAAAAACTGTTTGATATTCTGAACTCACTATTGAATCTCACTCACCAAATCTAAGTAAATTTAAACTATATATTAAAACAAAACTGTGTTAAACAGAATTCACTGACACTTACAAAGGCATGATATAGAATTGCAGTAATTTTTTTTTTCACTGGTATTACTGTTTGTGTTTGCACAGATGGCATGCATTGTAGGGATATTTTCAGAAAAAGACATTTTTCAAAAGAACAGGAAATATATGTGACATCTGTGCAAAATATTAACATCTTGATAGTTAAAGTTAGTATTTTTAAATAAGAATAAATTTTGTACCTCTATTTACACTCTATCCCAAAGATTTGAAATGTAATTAGTAAATTCTTAAAAAGAAATTTTCACTCAGTTTTAAACTAAATATTTAAGCACACTTTCAACATGCATGATCAGTTTCATTGTGGAAGAAGCACCGACTAGGTTTAAGTAGTAAAGTCAATGGCCATGTGGAATGGGGGATGAAAAGCTAAGTTCATATACACTTGGGAATGTTGCTTACTGGGCCTTATGGATAAAATATGCCTTATAGAAGGTTGTTCCTCAAATCTTGGTCCACCAGAGCCCAGAAATGGGGCATGGATATGAAGGTACAAAGAATACAAGATGATAGTGCTTCCACATCTACTTACACAAAACTCTTTTCTCCTTTGGAGGGGATCGTGGATTACACCTAAAATTGGTGCAAGTAACTTTCGAACCTAGCACCAAGACTTGTTAAAATTAACATGATATGGCACCTAGCACCATTTGGAGACTAAAACTTGATGTTTTTTGTTGTTGATGGCTGTGGTTTGGTTGTAGTCTCAGGGAGGTTGGTGCCACCTTAAAGGAAGATAATGACATAAAAGAAAGACACTGTAACACCTTGTACTGCAAATAGTAACTTCCTAACATTTTATATCTCGATATGGTTATAATTGGCCTCAAATGGTACTATAAAATTTGAGATTAGCCATCAGAAACAGAATAATGTTGTCTACTTTAATGGAAGAAGTATAATGGCCGAGCTCCTAAATCAGAAGAAAATATATAATAATAGAGAGCTGCAAAATGTAATTTATGGTTGGAAAAGTTATAAGCAAAGTAGTTGTTTCCTAGTAGAGTTTTATATGTTTGTTTCTTTCTTATGCAAGATTTAATAATTGATTAATTATATAAATAATGTGGGGGCTTCTTTGGCCCCGCCAATGACCCAAGCAAATCAGTTAAACTCGTGGCCCCTTCACCCCTTGAGAAAAAAAAAAATGAGCTCTTTCACTTGATTGCTTTGTTTCATGTGGAATGTATGTGCAGTTCCCACTGTGCTACTCCTACTACTAATCCATTGATTACAAAGCAAGGCAAAAGCATATGGGTAGAAAGCAAACAAAAAGACCTTGTATTTTAAATCTAATTTAAAATCCTATGATAATTGCTAATAATTATGAAGCATATATAGGTATACTCCAACAGGTCGGTCACCCCAATTCAACTCTCCAAGACCACAACCATACTCTTGTGCCACGTTCATAACACTCATCCATGATATCAGCATGAAGTGTGATCATAACCCACAAGACAGAAAATACAAATTCAAGATACAAGTATGCAAAATTTTATATCCATAAAAAGCAACAATATACAAATCTAAAATAATGCTTATAAGGGTATGTATTGGCCTAACATATCCTCCTAAAATCAATTTTCACATGTCTCTGTCTAAAAGTTCTCATAAACCTGTGCAAATTCCAAAAATGAAAAGAAAAAATCAGTAAGAAAGTTTGAGAGAAACAGCTGCACACACAAGCCTCTCTCCAACACAGTTTTGGAGATCTCGTTTTAGCTAAGTGGTACATCACGTTCCGTTATCCGCCGCCTTGCTTGCTTGATGTTGAGTGCTGAAAGTACTCAAAACTTTTATCAAACACTTGATAAAATATTGAGATGTATCAGTATTGTATTGTATTTGTATGTGATAAACACCAACTTCAGTTTCACGTCAGTCTCTTATATGTCCATTTAGTCTTTATCTCCCTCCCTTCTTTGCATTACAACTCTATAAATACCACACCTTACCTTATTACTCACCACCTTCATTTTCCATTATTGCTCTTTCACTCCACCTCTCTTCCTTGCTCTACAAAGCATGGCAGATAACAATGTCAACCTCCCACCCGGCTTTCACTTTTATCCCACAGATGAAGAGCTTGTCGTCCATTTCCTTCAAAGAAAGGCAAATCTTCTACCTTGCCATCCAGATGTCATCCCTGATCTTGAACTCTACCCATATGATCCTTGGGAACTTCATGGTACACATATATTTCATTCTTTATTACTTCATGTCTCAATAACAAGTTCAAATTAGTATACAACAATGTCTCAAACAGAATTGTTTTTGAAAGTGAATGCTTTTTAGGGAAAAAAAAATCTCAATACATGAGAAAATTTCATGCCAATTTGACATGAAAAATAGGTAGAGAAAATAAATGAAAGTTGGTGTGTACTAATCAAGTGTGGGTGGGTGGTTATGCATGGCTGCAGGTAGAGCTTTGGCAGAGGGAAAGCAATGGTACTTCTATAGCAGGAGGACACAGAATAGGGTCACTGGCAATGGCTATTGGATGCCAATGGGAGTGGAAGAGCCAGTGATTACAAGCTCAAGCAACAAGAGAGTTGGCATGAAGAAATATTATGTTTTCCATGTGGGAGAAGCCCCTGATGGTAACGCCACCAATTGGATAATGCAAGAGTATCGTCTATTAGATTCTGCTTCCTCTAGCAGATCATCCAGAAGAAGATCACAACCAAAACCGGTTAGTACATATACGTAGTGCAGTACTATATGTACATATAGTACATGAAAATTTTACCCAAAAAATCAAATTTGATATATGTGTATCAATGCTTTCTTGAAAAGTAGATTGTTCATATTTTAATTTGTTTTTCCTTGGTTGTTTGATTCAGGACCATAGTAAATGGGTGATATGTAGAGTTTATGAGCGGGATAACGACGATGATGATGGTGATGGACCAGAGCTCTCTTGTTTGGATGAAGTTTTCTTGTCATTGGATGATCTTGAAGAAATAAGTTTGCCAAATTAAATGATGCAAGTGATCTAGTTAGCTGCATTATATATCCAAATGGGATATTAATTTAAGCTAATTTTGTTGTTATCATTATTATTATCGATATTTACTGGCTGTAGTTAAAGCCTATAGCAGTTTAGCTTCCATTGTAATCAGTGAAGTCGCTATAGCTAGATTTCAACATAGCAGCCTTTCAAGTGGGGCACTAGATGAAACTCATGGCCAAAACCAAACAATATGCAGTGTGACGTTATGCTTTCAAATATCCCATTCACTAGCACAGGCCAATCTTGGAAATTCCATGCTCTTTAGTCCTTATTCTAACACGTGGATAATCACAAATCTAGTATCTATTCTCAGCCATTAATGTAGGACTCTTTAATCCTGCAAATCAAGATAAGATATGCAAAAGGTCTATTTCTTGTTTCTTTAACTTCACATTTATTTGCAATTTACCATATAATCCACACTTGACTACTGTTGCATAAGAGTTTTGTGCACTTAAAAAGACATTCTCATTCAACAAAGCAAGTAAAAATGAAATTAAATTTCTTCTGGGATACCCACCTAATATGTGTTGAAGGTTCCCAATGGGGTATTAGTCATTCCTTTGAACTGGTAGTTGTGATCCTCACGTGCAAGGATAGTGTTGAGAGAATGAATGAGATTTATGTTGATTGAAATTGTGGAGGGTTGTGGAGCCCATTGAGCACTCTAAGGGATGCTTGCAACTGAACATTGGGCAATAGTCATATTAGGCTTTTATAGCTTTTGCCTACTTTGATGGTATTTGTTAGCTAGTTGTCTTGTGTCACAATGCTGAGGGACATTTTATTTTATTTTCTGTTTTTGCTTTGTATTGTTTTTGTTGCATATGGGTTCCGGCTTAGGGAAGCATCAAGTCATGTGTGATGCAAGCATTCGCATGCTTTGAAGCACCAACACGAGCACTATATTATATCCATATATTGTCCTCACAAAAGAGTGACACACCAGTCCATGATGCTTACCTCATTCATGAGGTTCTTTCTCTCTTCATACATATCCACTAGAACAGACAAGATTATGACCAAGAGCTTTCTAAGTTTTATGACAAACTTCCAATACAACAATCATGGATTAAAAATGAATAATCACAAAATTCATGTACCAAATAAAAAACTATTTTAGAACTCCATTATTGGGCATCTTTGTCATTAGCATCTACCCCAAATTCAAGATCCGTTAATTAATGATATGATGATGCTTACTTCTGGAGTAAAAAAATACCCAGAGAAACAAAAAGGGTTCATTTTTAGAATATACAATAATACTTATAATAATGTCCAGTAATTACATGTTTGGTTAAGTAGTGAAACAAATGGCATAATTTAACAACATCGATATTGAAGTCAACTTATTGCAATGATTCTTTTGACAAAGGCGTGCTTGATAATTGATGTGTGGCAAATACTTACGGTTTGTTTGTTTTATATTTAAAATGAAGTTCACACCTTTTGAAGATAAAAAAAACTACACACAAATTCCGTTTTTCAAAAGTAGAACTTTTTGTGCAGAAAACTCCGTTTAGAGTTATATTAATGTGAAAGTCAACTTGGGTAGGTTGTGAAGTCATAAAATTTTTACTCAAAATTCTAAACCTTACAAGTGTAGTTGTGTCACAAATATGAAAGTGAAAGGTAAATGCGAAATTAGCCGAAATGCTTTGGTCAAAGAACAAGAGCTATCACACTGCCCCTCGACAAGTATATTCATTTCAAGCTTAATAATTTGATTTTGATAGGATGTGAAAATGAGAGTTGAAGACTATGATAAAACAGACATAAGCTTTTATAACACTGCCTTTATGTTTTGCTTTAGAGTAACTAACTAAAGTAATGTAATAACTGACATCTCAAAGCTATTACTAAGGAAAAAGATGAAACTATTTGACCCGTGTATTAAATCCACTAGCAGGAGCAAATCAATTACCTCTCATCATTTTTATTCACTCTAATAACTTTAGCAATCTTATTCCTCAACTTAATCACTGCATTCAGTTAGGAGTAAAACAAAGTCATTGCCAGAATCTGATCACTTAGCCATACTGAGATTGTTTCCTACATTTTCAGAGTCGAGATAGAAACAGTTCTAACTTGCAGAGAAAGCTGCAATTGTAGTAAACCTTTTCATTCAAGTCACACTGCCAAGTGCTTTCTTAACTAATTATATTATTCACATAACATTTTCTTTTTTATTCATCACACTACACACTTTTTTCTTTCTTTTTGATTAGAATGATAGTTTAAAGTCATGTGGCTCTCTTCTCACAGATCATAACGTGGTTTGAAATCTTAAGGTAGAATCCAACATCTGAAACTTGGTACTTAATGAAAAAAGAATAAAAAGGGGAGTTTTTGTCCTATCTAAGAATGTTTCCCTTCGATCTTCGCATCCACGAGTCTCCATTGTTTCTTATAATTATAATAATAATAAAAATACTATTTCATTGCTTAATCAGCTCGTAACCACTGAACCTTCTAATCATCTCACTCGTGCTTGCTTATTAACATAACACATGTGAGTTGAGTGAGGTGTGATTTTCGGTGGCAACTTCAAAGAGACCAAAAGTCATTACTTAGAAGAACCACATAATTATACTTTGTGGCTCTCAATCTCACAAACTATATGCCCGTTTGGACCTTTAAAGTGGAAAATGCCAAATCGAATTGGAAGTCATTATGATTGTCTGTCATGAAAACCCTCCCAATGGGCCTTAGTTTTCTTTCACCTTGTTCATAAAGTTATGGTTGTTTGTAACAAAATTTATGTGTATTGAAAGCCACAAAGTGGAAGGCAGGTGTTTGAGAAGTACTCATCCAACCCAACCCTATTGCCCTTTGGCTTGCTTGTTTTCAAGGAATTATGTTTCCCCCCCTTACAATGGCAAAAAGTACAACGAGCAACCATGATTGTGAGGCCAATACCTAGGTAGCTTTTGAGTGAAGTCAATTATACCAACCCACCCATGCAACCATCACAAGTCAACAGAAAAGTTCAAAATAAGTCAACCCCACACAAAGGGATTACTCAAAAGGGAAAAGGCCTTCTAAGGTGAAAATTCTGAGTGAGTTTTGAGTGTGCTAAAGGGAGAGAACTTGTCACCCAAGGGACAAAGGTCCAAACATATGAAGGAAACAAAAAGAGTGTGGTTTTGCACCATTAGGGCTCAATAGACTGCTGACCCAATTAAGGGACCACATAAACGAGATAAGGATACGATGTTCATAAGCAAATAGTTTGCCTTTTCTAATACCAGAATACTCAAACATGATGTATAAGTAATAGTTACAACAATTGCTTTGTGGGCAAAAACCGGATGTTTAGGAGGAAGCTGTATATAGGCAAGATATGAAGGTCAGTGTACTCAGTATATAATTTAAAGAATGGCCAACAGTTCATAAAGTCAATTACTTTTATATTCAAACTCAAAGAAAGGGAGGCAATAATGCATAAACATCCAGAAAATATACAATCTTATTAAGTTACCAGTCACTGGAAGGTACAAATTCCCATTGTGAATCGCCACATCAAGGATCTTTTATATGTATTAAACAAATGAAGTCTACTCGCTTTCTATCTGGACTACAATCCGTGTATTGATTCCTACCAGCATCCAATTCAACTGTGGTAGTATAAAGTACTGTCTCCTTTCTATTTCAATTTACTAACTAGAAAGAGCACAATCCCAAATTATGTGACTTCTCCAGGAGAAAAAATAGTAAACATTACATATTAACCAAAAAGGGGGTATCAATATTTGGCAATTAAGTCAAACTAGAAGTAAGCTGATCAACAACAAATAAATAACTTCCTACAATCATGGACGACGCCAACCCAGTGCGAGCCATCCGCCAACCAATACCGTGGAACAAGACATTCCTGTCTAAAGGATGGATCCCAGTAATTCTTTCAAACTTGTTTCCTGGTCGCTTCCACTTCAAAATCTTTCTCTCCATTGAGATGTACTGGAAACATACAAAGTGTGAGTAGCTATCAGATTGGTTGCAATTTGGAAATACATGAAATTACAGTATTTATTTTATTTAAGTGAGATAGTAATATTGTTAAAAGTTTGGTATGACAACATAGACTTTAAGTAAATAACACCGGTAGATAGACAAGTTGTGGGTCACACTTGTTGATATATGAAGGCAATTTCCCAGACTAACCTACTAGTGAGCCATGCTTAATGTAGTTAATTGGACATTATGCAATCGTTTTTTCCACTATTTGTAGTCTTAAATTTTGACTTTACTAACCAGATATCGGTACTAAACTTTTTGGTAGCAAGTATTGAAACACAAAACTTTATGACTATCAGGACAGAATCCTGCAGTGGATTGATGGGACTGTAGAGAAACGTCTCTGGAAATAGAAACACTCTATCCTATCTGGCAAAACAGATATAATTAATAAACATGCTAATTTCTTGGCAATAGAGAAAAAGGTTTTGACCTTGGACCTAATATGTCAGATTTCTTTTTTCAGTATCATCTGCAAATGGTTTTCTTCTGGGTTGAAATGGAGAAATTAAACTTTAAAAAGTTACAATTTTCATGCTTTGTTAACTTTTCTTTAGTTTAAGTAGAGACTATGTCAGCCTTCTTGTCCTTCGTACTCCTTCTGCCCTTCAATTTTTTTGGTCATAAAAGAAAAGCAACTCTTAGCGGAAAGAATATGGCTGCAGAATACCAAAATCATTACATAGGAAATATTTAAGTACAACCTTTTCCTTTTTCTGATTCTAAGGCTTATACGTAAGAGAAATCTAAACAAGGCAGTAGTTCACACAGTTTCAAACTTTTCAGTAACAAGCAGTATAATTCATACCTTTGGAAGCACATTACATTGTGCTCTACTTCTTGAAGTATCAAAACCATGGGAAGCAGCAGCAGCAACTGAAGCTGAGAATCCAGCCGTAAGACTAACAGTGAAAGGAGACAATGGACCAACTTCTTCATTTGAGCTGAGTCAGGACAAGCACACTTAGACTGAAGCAGAATAATTAACCTCACTTGCAATTAAACTAATTAATCTAAAAGTACTAGTAGATGATAAAATTTACAATATAGGGTCTGTTTGGACAAATTTGTTCAAAAGAACTTGTACGAGGGAAAAATTAAGAAGAAAAAATGACCCAAACTTCTCCATAATTTAAAATTAGCTTAAGCATAAACAAATTTGTAGAAACTATCAAAAGAAATCACAGAAAATATCACAAGAAAACCCAATAAAACAAACAACTGAGAATGCCTAATTAGTTGTTCTGGATTCATTTCATTGGAAGTGCAAGTGCAGATGATTACATATCCACTTTAAAAAAATCCAAACAGAAAATGAAACTCAAGAAACCTGTAAAACTAATCCACAATAACCTTATGCATAGTTTACTGCCAAAAAACAAGCAATTGCTATTGCACATAACGGTTATTACAACACAATCTATGTAGAAGGACATAAAAGAGTACTAACTACAAACAAAAATGTTAAACATCGTTAGCTATATTTAGAATTTTTTTCACAAAGCTACCTTCCCTAAAAATACAAAACTACCAATAGAAGGAAGAATGATTCAAAATAAATGTTCATTCAATTAATGAATAAGAGATGAACCTGGGTGGGGGATTCATCCCTACAGCCTTCCAATCTAGCATAGCTTGGTGCAGAAATTGCCAGGTTGAAAAAAATATGCCCCCAAACACAGAATCTCGAGCAATTCCAGAACGAAGACCTCTCCATAAAGTGCTCCAACCTTCTAAAGATATAATGTCAGACGGTCTCCTGACACTGGAAACTGATGGTGGCTTCCCAGATCCTGTCATTGTCCATGGATACTCTAGTAAAGCACTAGTAATGTTAGTATTTTTGGTTGTTAGGTTGGAGATAAGACCAGTATACAGGTCCAAGGACCTTTTGTCTGGATAACAGCCATTAAGTAATCTTGCAACTAAAGGTTTATGAGCCCCGTTTTCCAGAGCAAGGTTGGAGCTTGGAACATACGAAGCAGAGGTAACCTGCATGCGAAGCTTGATGAGTTCGAATGGAGAGCTTATGACTGTCTCAATGGCACCAGATGCCATGCCAGCCAAAAGTGCCTCGGAAGCAAACAAATAATTATCTTCCCGACCATCTGCCAAGTGCAAAAATATATTCGTGAGCACCAAATCAAGCTCCATCGAAGAAGAAATTCACTATAAATTGTAATTTACAGAGAACAAACTCTAAAAGTTATCGTGATAATAATAATAATAATAAAAAAAAGAGTTAACGAATTTTAAGTCAAGCAATCAAAAAGCCATCTCAAAATCAGACAATGCAAATCTACAGTCATATCAAAACTTCAATACTAAATTATTGATATAAAGAGAAACATGTCACAAGCATAAGCAATTAAAACAAAGTAGTCCCACTCTATTTCATTGATATTTATGAGAAAATTGAAATAAACAACACTAATCACACAAAAGAATTCAAAGAAAAACAAAATGAGTTACCTTTATAAAAGGCAGTCAGAATTTCGTAAACCCCAAATCGAGCTCCCAGACCAAAAATCCTTCCAACTGCCAACCAGCCAAAACCACTGTATAAACCTAACACGTCCAAATACAACAAAACACCGGAATTACCATACTGTGTGTATAAATAGATTGTTCATCAAGAAACCAACAGGAAACCGCAGTTAGCTTCACAAAACCTGTAACATACGACCAAATCAAAAAATGCCAAATAGAAGTGTAAAATTTCCCATCAATCCTTAACTACACAGTAACCCATTTCCATCATCACCCAGCATTCTCATGTCTGTTATGCATACACGCATACAAGATTCTAATTCTCCTAAAGCAACTCATAATTCAGCATGCCCCAGTAAAAAGAACAGCATTACCTGAATTACCCGACAGAAAGACTACTCTCGACAAAGCCTGAGCAGCGTCCAATTGTTTACCAGCGCTGGAACCAACCTTTGAATAAACAAACCACGTTGAAGAAATTCATATGAATAGTGCTCAAAAGAAAGAGGGTTGAAGAAAAGGTGCGAACCTGAATGAGAACTTTCATAGTGTCGAGTGGATAAGTTAAGGCAGTGGCTAAAGCCACCGAGCCCGCACCAGCAATACCATGGACAGCAATTGTCTGGTTCTGAGATAACTCCTTCATCTTAACATCTAAACTATGGAGGAAATACAGAAGAAGAGTGAAGATCGTTGAAGAGAAGAACCAGACCCAAGAGTTTTGGAGCACGATCTTAAACCCTACGCACTCCACATTCTTTCTTAATTTACCTTAAACTTAAAAGAATATTATTATTATAGTATAAAATAAGTTGGAAATAATTATATATATATATATATATATATATATATATATATATAATTTATGAGTCTTTATATATTTTTAAAATATTTTAGAATTAAAAAGTACAAAATTTTTATAATAAAAACTATCATGTTATGAAAAAAGGAAAAACTAGAAGATTTTTAGAAAGTTAAAATTATCATGTTTTGCATCACATTAGTTTTTTTTTTCTTGAATACTATTAATTATTCTACTCTTCGGAAATATTTAGTATATCATGAGATTAAATCTCTAGTACAGTTTTAAACTCTTTCCAAAATTAAATTTTTATAATCACAATCTAAATTTAAATCCTTGAAAATACATAATTTGCTTGTTGATTCTTTTCCCATTAGAATGGAAGGATATGTATTGGGCCACAACTGGACCCAGACAACACCTTATGGGCTTAGTTTCATGGCACTAAAAAGCCCAACGGAGAGAAGAGAAAGAGAAGAAAAAGAACATTTAACTAGCCCTAATTCGCAGAAGCCATTAAACCCTAAAAAAACTGCTTCAGCCTTTGCTCCACCGATCCCTGCAACAATGGTAAGCTTTTCTTCTTCTTCTTCTTCCTCCTTAAACTCTCGTCGATTTCGTCTAACAGTGATAATTTTTTGAAATCGTTTTTGAAGGTGAACGTTCCGAAGACGAAGAAGACCTACTGCAAGAGCAAGGAGTGCAGGAAGCACACTCTCCACAAGGTCACCCAGTACAAGAAGGGTAAGGACAGCATCGCCGCTCAGGGAAAACGCCGTTATGACCGTAAACAGTCCGGTTACGGTGGACAGACCAAGCCCGTTTTCCACAAAAAGGTTCCTTCCTAACTCTACAATACAATACCGTTTGCCCCAAGCACTGCTAATCTTTTTCTGTCACTAAATTCACGTTTTTGATGATTAATTAGGCTAAAACCACCAAGAAGATCGTGCTGAGGCTCCAGTGCCAGGGATGCAAACATGTCTCCCAACATCCAATCAAGGTAAATTATATGTCGTTTTTGCTTTTTTTACATTGTCGTTTTGAGCTCGCGGTTCTGATTGTTCTGCATTGTTTCTAATCTGCAGAGGTGCAAGCACTTCGAAATCGGCGGTGACAAGAAGGGAAAAGGAACATCTCTGTTTTAGTTGCAATTTACTATTGTACTCACAAATTTTCTCTTTTCTTGTTTTGTTTGCCGCCTTTGGCATTTTAATTTTGGAGTAATACCCTGTGTTTGAGGATATTAGAATCTGCTATTTAGTTTTGTTTGAGAACTGTTAATGTATCAATGACTGGTTATTTCCCATTCCTTGAATTTTAGTTATTGCAATTTAGTCCAGTTTGGCTTCATCTATATATATTCTTAGCGCACCACTGAATCGCTCTTTGGTTGACTTTGTTTGGAAAGAGAACACTGTTGCTATAGGTTTTCAAGCGTTTGGCGTAAAATTCTTAAATTCAGTTGTTTCTTGTTTGTTGCATTGAGTTTGTTATAGATTTACAATGGCTCTTGAATTTAGGGGGGGAGTTAATTATCGAATCTAGAATGTGGTTCCGCATTTTTTTTTATCTCGTAAATTTTGTAATTACACTGTTTGACAATAGAGGACAAACCAAAATGAAGTCTTGGGAAAGTAAAATGCACTTTGGAAAAAATGTAGTCATGAACGTATGAGAATTGTTCACACCTTAGTTGGTTGGTTTTTATCTTTTTATCTGTGGGTTTACATAACACTGAGTGATCACCAGACGCAAGGAGTTTTGACACAGGTATTTCTACTGGGGTCAGTGCAACTGCAAACTAATGGAAAAGTTTTCCTAATTAATAGTAATAATGTCCATAGTTTTGTGGAGACTGACCCATGTGATAAGTGTTGTGAGGTTGTAGTTTTGTAAATGCAGCATTTCCGTGCATGCTACTTGCAAATTGTTGCCACATTAGCTGTTCCTCCATTAAAAGCCTGTGTTTTTTCTCTATCTCTGACATTTGAACGTAAGCTGGGGGTGCCACTGCCAGTGAGGCTGCGAACGGATCTACACTTGCACTACCCCCTGATGTTTGTGGTGCTGGTAATGCTAGCATTGGAGGCCCTCCTGTTAACCCTAGAGCGATACTGCTAGCACTTCCGTTCATCCTATAAGTTTGTGCTTGCATAGCTGCATTCATTTCTGCTTGCCTATACATACTATCCAACAACATTGTGTCAAAGCCACCTCCTAATGATGGCTTTTGGTTTGGTAAGTTGCTGGTTGATTGGACCAATGCTGTTTCCCAATCTGCTGTATCATCAAATGCATGCCAGGGAAGCGCTTGCGTGGCACTTGATGCTGGTGCTGCACCATCAAATAGTGCCAAGGCTAGGTTGTCTCCACATTCTTGACTTATCACCATGTCATCTCCTAAATCCAATAGATCAACCTCTTTTTGCACCAATTTTTCTTCTTTGGGTTCTTCCTTGGTCTCTTCCTTCACATCTTCTACTGGTTCTTGGCATAAATAGTCTGGTGCTGGCAGGGCCTTGATTGCATTTATGTCCTCCTCTGGCTCTGGTTCTGATTCTTCTTCATTGTTTTCTTGGATTTGAAGTTTCTTATTTTGTTCTTTGTCTCTGATGTACTGATCCATAACCTCTAGCTTCTTCGTTGTGACCCTCTCAATCTCGGGGTACTCTGTAGAGCGAGCAATTCCAATATTCTTGGACCAGCTATAAAATAAATCTAGCTCATCATATTGTTTCCCAACGCGACAAAAAATGTCATACACCTTAATGCACTCTGGTATCTCCATGCTAACGAAACGATCAATGAAGATACTCAATATTTCGGTGATGTTGTTATATATTTGGAAACTCTCCTTCACAATGGGGTAGAGGGCCACTGTCACAAGTCGATGCGTCCTTGCTTTCCCTGTCAGTTAAAAACAACCGTGAGATGCATGTTTTAAATACAATGATTATATATGGCGATGTAAATCCTAATTGAGTCATTAACAAAAGAAACTTAATAGTTGTGAACCTGTGGGACGACAAGCTATGAAGCGCTCAAGCACCAATTGCAAGTGTTGCATTTTGGAAAATAGATTGCCAGTTTTCATTTCAGAGATTGGTGTGGCTGTGACGATTTCTCTATCTCTCTCTCTTTCTCTAATATATCTACCTCTTTCTCTTTCTTTCTCCATAGTTTCCTCTTCTTCGTCATCACAAGCAAACCTGCTACGCTTTCCACGTTTGTTTTGCATCCTATACTCGAGTCTTTCATCTAGGTATAATGCATAAGTGCGCACAAATGCAGAGAATTCCCATGAATTATACTTTGAGTTGTCTCTGAAATCAGACATGTTGAGGAAGCGAGTCCCTCGACGAGTTGCAAAAAATATTTCTTGTTCATACGCAGGATCACCCTCTGACAGCAACCTTTGAATCAAAATAAGTGTTTTTAAAGCCACTGTCCAACTACTGGTCCTGCTGAGACGCTTAGAGAGGATGTTTACACATGCACCGATGAATGCCCGAGAGTAACATGTTAAGCTGAGAATCTCCCTCACGTGCTTCTCTTCAGCTGGGTACTCATCATGCCTTGTTGCCTTCACAATTGCCACATGAAGGTCAGCAAGTGAGGTGCTGTTTCCCACCTTGGCTAGGCCTATGCTCGTTTGATCCTTCACTGCCCCAATGGCTCTTCTTAATGAGCCTGGAGCCATGGTTTTATATTGTTTTCAATTGGGTCTGGATCAAACTATGAAATCTTCTAATTTTAGACCTCTGAATTGCCTCAAATTTGCCTTGAAAAAATGTGTCCCCTCCTGCAATGTACAAAAAGTTACACCTTATTCACATAGCCTTGCATAAGTTTTTACCATTACTTTCGTGTTATGTCAAATATATAATGAACAAATACATAAGTCTATATGCATGGAGATACATTTGAAATACAAGTTTTTTGATAGATTTTTTTAACAAAGAAAAGGGATATAAGGGTGATGAAAAAACACAAAAAGGAAAAAAGAGAGAATGCTACCTGAAGAACACAGGAGGGGCAACAATTATGATAAAAGTGTTTATAATGTCATAAACCCAAAATGCTTATGGATATCTTTGGTGTAGAAAACAATTGGAAAGTAAGAAGAAAAATATGTTTGATGTATGGAAGGAAAAGGAAGAATAAGGTATAGAAGGATATATAGTTAATTCTATCAGTCCTCTCTTCCCTCTTCTTCCCTTTCCTCTCTTCTTCTGTGTGTCAAGATAGTATTATGACCAGGCTCAAATGGCCAAGCATAGCCCATTTTTGTAGCATGAAAACGTGGTAGCCAAATGAGTTGTCATGACATGTATGCTTAGCTTGCATTTTCTTATCACCCTTTGACCTTTTCAAGAATACACCCACAACTTAAACTTTCTAATTAAGGTGAAGGCTACAAATTTTCCACTTTTATCTTATCTTTCTACCAAGATCCAGTTATACAGCATATTTAATAAGCCAATTACACTGTCAATCATCATTGTGCAGGTAATGTAACATCTTATCTATATGTCTTCAATAAAAGTTTTTTGTGTGGATAAACTGAAACTACTTTATCATATAAAATTAGTCTTTTTTATATATAAATTTATCAAACATGATATCTCTTAAAGATTAATCATCGCTGGTATTTTTGGCACAAATCTAATTTTAGTTCTTTAAGTTTAACTCTGGACCATTTTAGTTTGTCTAATCAGTTAAATCTCTCAAATTTTTAAATTAAGCAAATTTGAACCTTTTTTATTTTCTTTTATCTAATACTCTCAAATTTTCATTTTTGGTTTCTTTGTTGAAGGGTTTACGATGAATTTAGATTACAAAATGTTTAAAAATTAAAGAAGCAGAAAAACTAAAGGATCAAAAGCATACACAATTAAAGCTAAAGAGATTAGCTAAGGTGTAATCTTCAATGATCTTTAATAAAACACTTAGCAATTATATGGATAAATAAATTTAAAGAGATTATATGTTTATCAATTTTATCTAATTATACACTATATATTTTTATATTTTTTATTTTAAATTTTGTTGTATAATCTAATTTCTTATAGTATATTAATTAAAATTAAAATGTCAAAAAATAGTTTTCAACTTTATTCTAGGTTTCTTTTTCTCAAATGAAAACTATCTTTTAATAATATAATTATATTTTCTTATTGTTTATTAGAATTTTGTAAATGTATTTTTTTCTGTTCTATTCCATATTTTAATAGTTCTTTGACAAATTTTTGGATCTACACAAACCTAATCTTAATTGTACAAAATCAATGGATAGAACATTTTGCCTTTGGTTCTTAATCTTCTACATTTGGTTTTCATAAGAGGTCATTTTTAGAATACATTTCAATTGCTAAATGGTAGACATGCCATTGCTCTTTCATCCCCTTCGTTCTTCTCCACCGCCGAGGACCAAAAATTCTCCATGGCTAGCATAATTTGGTCCTATATTTTATAAAATTTACAATTTTTGTTTTTAAATTTTTTCTATAATTTTTAGTTTTATAATTTTTAAATTATATGTTTTTTTAATTCTTATCTTTTTTTACTAATTTTAATCTTTTAATTTTTAATATTTTATAAATTTGTTTAATTAACAATTTTAATAATATTGTTAAAAAACAATTTTTATAATATATTAAATCATTATAAAATAATATTTAGTAGCAAGTTTATAAAGTTTTTTTCTCCAATCTCACATTATCATGTCTAATATATATTGATAATTGTATCGTCTCAGGTTTAAGGTTAGTCATAGTTGGTCAAACGTGTAGTGTAGGACTTCTCATAAACACTAAGTAAAAGTGTCATCGCTTAAGTGATGTGTCACTTGTTAGGCGGTGATCACATTGATCTTGAAATATTGTCTTTGTTAAGTTTGAAATTAATAATTACGAGGAACTAGTGCAAGTACCAAGTAAGAAAAGTTGTCCTTTGGATGATGTGTTTATCAGTTTGACAAGGAATCGCGTATTAAGGGATGATCATGTTGATCTTTAGGGATTATTTTTGTTAAGTATAGTGAGGTTTACGGTAATAAGGTATTATTGAAACTTTTGGAGTTCGAGCAACAACTAAATTTTGAGATTGTTGAAACCAATTTTTCTAGTATCATATATTTTCTAATCAATTTCGCAGCATGTAAACTTACCTAACAAACCCCAAGAATGAAGAAAGTGCTTATAAATATGGGAAGAAATATTTGAACTGGGTGACTTAAAGTCACTACTTTGACACAGAATAATAATTGAATTGAAAATTGAACAAGTTACAAAATTTCTTAGGTAATTAAGTAAGCATGTGAAAATAAATCTCAAGTACGATTAAATGTAATTTATGCTTTAAATCTTAATTTAATTAACGTTTTTATATGTATACATCAGTATATATATTTAAATGTACTGTGTAATTAGTTATTATTAATGAGAGCTTTAACCTTGTTAAAATTTTTATACATGGATTGAGTATATATTGGATTTCAAAGTTTAACAAATTCTCCCTTTTGGTTTAATTAGGTGTTTAACAATAAAGTGTAATGTTTGATAAGCATCAGGTCTCAATAAATACAAACACTTCATGTAGACTAATAGACACAAGTGTTTTAGTTGAACATACACAAGCATTTTGTTTATATGTTTCATCTGATAGGCTTTTGTTTAGATAGATAGATGCTTTTGATAAGCTTTTGTTGGAACAGATGAAACTTTTGTAGGAGATGTTTATCTATTTGAATCTTACAAAAAGATCTCGTATCTATATCAATTCCTCTTGAAAAACGTGTTTAAAGTTATTCCGTTTAAACCACTTTTTGAGAAAATACATAATGATAGTTATGTGAAGTCATTTAGCTGTGTTAGGCCCCATGATTTTTTTAGTCGAAGGTGGAAAGAAGCTTCTTACCCTAGGCTTGATAAATGATGTTGTATATTAGAAAGTTGTGTAAAAAAATCCACCCACATTTAATGTTCCATAGGGAACTACAAACTTGTACAAGACCTCACACTGACTCTTAAAAGATTTGAAGTACTTTTTTTGTCTCAACATTTATATAAATCTCGTGAAGAAGAAAGGTTGATGAAACTGATGATAAAGAAAAATTCTCAAAGCTTTTCTAATATTTAGTAATTATTTAATTGTAATGTGTGAGTGAAAAAATGTTTGTGTTTATAACAACTTAGAAAGTGTTTATTGTCATGTATCCATCTTAAAACATTATCTCTCTTTTAGTTAGCAAACATGTGATCTTTTAGATCACAACCTTTGTGTAAATAAAGTTATTTGTCCAAGAGTGGTTGTGTTTAGAAAATATTTCTACTTAGACAAAAATGACTATTTCCAAATAATATTTGTTTTAGCCAAAAGTGGTTGTGTCCAAATAATACTTTATGTTTAATTAAGAGTAACTTAGTCTAAATAATATTCGTGTTTAGGTATGAGTGACTGTGTCCAAAGACTACTCATTTTTATTTTTTAATTCTAAGAGTGATTATATCCGAAAAATACTTGTTATTTAGCATAAGTGGTTGGATCTAAAAAATATTTGTCTTGTACCTTACAACGTTAGCCAACTAGTGAAACTTTATCATATTGATCAAGAATTAGACATAGTTTGGATTATCAAATGAACCAATATAAAATATTTTGTGTAAATCTCTCACATTTTTATCCTTTTATATTGCATGTTATTAATCTGCAATTAATCTAAAAAGGAGAGTTTTGCCAAAACTTGTTTTGAAAAGTATTTTAAGCTGTGTTTGTCAGCTTGAATTACATTTAATGACTTTTCATTAGATATTGTTCTTAACAAAACTTGCTTGACCTTGACAATGCATCTATCAAGTATAAACTTTGTTTGCTCACACCTTTCATATGAAACTTTACAAAAAAAAAAAAAAAATATAAAAATCTTAAATACTTAATTCAACCATCCTTATATTAATAGAAAATAAGTGAAAGTATAAAAAAATATATATTTGGGTTAAAAATGAAACTAAAAATTTTCTTTCTCCCTTTTAATCCTCACAACATGCAACTTGTCAAATACTAACAATCATGCAACCATTATTTGTTCTACGTTAAAGATGGTCATACTTTTTCATATCTCTTGCATTACCATCCATTGACTTTCTCTTTTGCTTGTATAGGTTCTTCATACTTATATATCTCTTTCATTTCCCATTCTTACGTTTCTCCCATGCTTCAAAATATTAGTCATTGTATGTGTTTTCTATGACAATTTAATTTGCCTTTTCTTCATATCTCTCATGTGCAATACTTGTTTGAATTTATCAAACTCAAATATATGCTTTTCCTTATTCTTCCTTTTGAGATAAACAATTCTCAAACCCTATTTCGTTTTGAAAAAAAAAATAAAATTATTCTTATGATAATCCTCTAAAAATATTGAAAAAGAAGAATATAACAATATCTTTCACCTCTAACTTTATTTCTGTTTGAGTGTTTCTACACTTCTCATTATTTCTCATGATGGTTCCCTCTGCTTAAAATTGGTCAGAACCTTAACACTCTGTTTGGATTTACAGACAAAAAAAAAAAAAAAAAAAAAAACAGAAGTGATGAAAGGAACAGAAAGTTCAAATATCAATAAATAAAAAAAATTAGTTGATTATGCAAAATGAAAATATAAAGTGTGGGTACTCTTTTTTCGCATAGATACGATGATTTGTAAAGAAAGTGTAATATATAATAAAATAATGATAAGTTTAATAAATTATAAAATAATAATAATAATAATATATTAATAATAATTTTATAAAATAATAATAAAATCAAATAATTATTAATAACATTTATGTTAAAATAAAAATAATTATAATAATAAAAATAATAAAACTTTAAAATGATAATAAAAATAAAAATAATAAAATTAAAATTATAATAATAATCAAAATAAATTTATAAAATAATAATATTATTAACAATAATAATTTAATTTTTTTATTTTAATATTAAAATAATTAATATTTTTATAATTCCATCAAATAAAATAATAACAATTTATCAATCACACCTAATATATTAATTATATTTAGTCTTAAATTAATTTTAATTATAATTTTATTTATTAAAAAAATATTTTATCAATCATACTTATCACATCACTCACAAACTTTTATAAACCTTTTTTAATTTCTTACCATCTTTTTTTTAATCTAAACAATTCAATTTTTCAATATTTTCATCTCAAATAAACTAAAATTCACTTCCTCAAATCTATTCTTTCATCCAAACAAACAAATTTAAAAGTAAAATTGTTAACAAATAAATAAAATAAACAAAGAATAATTTATTGTTGAATACTTAGAAGTTTCATTCTCCTGAGCGGGAATCTTGTGAAGATTATATCAAGTTACAAATGTTTTTTTTTTTTTTTTTTCAATTTAAGATGCTTGCTATTTAAAACGACAATGAATGTTTTAAAAGGAAAACAGTAATAGAAACCAATATTTGTTAAATTTTATTTAATTATAAACAATATGTGTTGGCTTATTCTATTATTATCCCCAATAGGAAACTAAGCGGAGTTGTCGGAATGGGTTTTGTCACTCACTCCCAATATGAAATAGAATTAATTTAGGGTCAAATTTTCTTTGAGGAGCCCTAAAGTTTTTTTTTTTTTTTCTCTCTCTCTATGTTTTGCACTTTGAAGATATGCTTGATAATAACATGTTTATTTGTACAAAATATTTTATTCTTATTTTATAATATTTTTTACAATACTTTTTACTGAAAACACTTAATGTGAAAATTAATATTTTTTTTCTTTTCAGTAAAAATATTTAAATATAATTTATTTATTTTCTGTTATTATTGTTATTTTATGAAACCAAAGTTACCCTTCCAATTGTGTGTATATATAGACATGTCTTGCAATCCTCCTTCTAACACATAGCAGCAATTAACTTGAAATAAATAAAAGATGGCTACACCAACAAGAAGTCTTCTACTCTTCTTTGTTGCCTTTGTGATCATCATTGTATTCTTAGGTAAACTCAATTTCATGATTGAAGAAAGTGAGATAGTTTCTTGTGAACCATACTTACATTATGAAACAATAGTTCTTTGGTTAATCATAGAGGGGAGTATTGGATCTTATGTTGGTACAAAATATCTACACTATTTATTGTTGACTAGTTAATTTTCATAATACTCAGTTGATTACTTTAATAAGGTCTATTTTCTTAATTACATTTTTTTTATCATACACCATACCAAAGTTACAATTGATGTGTATGTAGATGGAACAGAAGCAGGATTCCAGAAAACAATGGGTGAGGGTGGAGTAACAGATGATATTGATCATTTGTTTTGCTGCTATGACAACCACATAGGAAGGTGCATTCCTGGTACAAAGGATGACATGAAATGTGATTTCATTAGCAAGAAAAAACCCTGCAGCAAAGGAGGTCATCGCAAAATTATTGGCAAAAAGAGTCCGAATCATTTTTGTCATTGTTTGCTGAATCTACATGTCTTCACTTCTGCAATGTTGCACCAGTAATCTTTGTGTTTATATCAGTTTGTTTTTGTAATAAAGCAAAAGGAAAACAAAAGAATAATTTTTTATTGGTCTGTCAAAGTCATAACTTAGTTTGATTTAGATTTAAGATAAAAATGTTCATTTTAATTCTTGCCTTATTCTTTACCAAAAAAAAAAATTGTATTTATCTACTTTATATCATTCACTCCTGAAATGCACATTTCATTTTCTTATACAATGAGAGAAGATAACAGCAATGTAACACTATATGAGACCAAAAAAATATTAAGAATTAAAAAATAACAATACACCAGTCAGTTTTTACATAATTATATATATGTTACTTAACTATAATGAGTAAATGGTAAAAATTAAAACAAAGATAAAAATTATATCCATGGCTGAAACAAGATTTATTTTATTGAATATTATGAACAAAACTTATAAATTTATAAATATCCCAAAAAGTTGTTTAAACTAAATGATAGAGGCATGCAAAAAAAAAAATTATACAATAATTCTCTTAACTTTTTTACACGTTTATATATTATAGAGGGCATCCAAGCCAACTAATTCTTTAATTGATTTAGTTTATAGATTATGCAAAAATAAAAATAAAAAATTGAGGAAAAAATGGCTAGATTCAAACTTTATTTTACCTAATTTGGATCCAAATTCATACGTGAAAAATTCTAATAATTTAGCAAAAAAAATCCTTAATTACTCTTGAAATATGTTTTACAGATTTTTTTATGAGAAAAGAATATATTTTCCATAGAAGAATATAAAATTTCACGGTAATATTCTAGAAAATTAAAATAGCTATGTATAATTTGGTCCCTTGAGAATAAATATTCGGTAGAACAATGAAAAAAATTGTGAGTAATAAATAATATAGTCTTTCCCGCATTGCAGAGAATAAAATTTGGTGGGAAATAAAATTTTCAACGTGCTCAATTTGATTGTGCTCGAACACGTGCCTCACCGTAACGTCGTGGCTCCACCAAATCATGCTCACGGCCAGCTCCTAGAATCGCCGCCGTCAAACTGTGCTCGCATTGCCTCGCGTCACCGAATAGCCAATGTAAGGGTCATCCGATTAAATTAGTAGTAACATGTTAGGGTTTCTCAAGTTTTAGTTATTGGATTGAAATAAGTGATGCATATATATTAGGGGTTAGAGTTTCTTAATTAGGGTGCTCAGTAGGAAAGTGCCTCTGCTCACATGTCAGATGCCAGGGTAGCATGGGGTAGTGTCAGTGTGGATGGTTCTACGCTAATTTGGAGCTAGCCAAAGTTTCTTAGGGAGGATTATGCATTCAGAAGATTCATGTTTAGTGTGAGTGTGTTCAGTGGGTTTCAAGTTGTTTGATTTTAGCAGTTTGTGACTCGATAAGAGGATTTGGTTTGGAGGTGTGGATGCTGGTATATGGCTGTGTTTATGAAAGTTGATCCTCAAAGTGCTTTTGTTGTTATTTGGCTATTTTATGTTGACTGCCACTTTTTGATTTCTGTTGGTTTTAGGTCTTCATGTGGTTTTACTTGATGTTGACTGTCACTTCTGATTTCTTTTCAATTAGGACTACAGGCGGTCTCTGTTTTGTGGCTAAGTACTGTTGCAAGCTGGTGCCTCAAGGTGGCTCTGCTGTTCTGCGGTTATGTCATGCTGGTTTGGTCAAGCATGTAACATAACAAGTTTGAGGATCTGGTGACAGCAGGTCTACCAACCTGTACTAAATTAGAGAGGATGTGGTTGGAGCTGTTTATGCTGGTTTTAGGATGTTGTCTCGTGGACTGAGTTGTTTCAGTTTGGAGATTGAAGGAGGTGATGTTGTGTGATTATATCCTTTTGTTAGATGGTGATGTTAAAGGATGCTTAATTGTGGTTTGATTTAGTATGTTATACAAGCTGAGTGAAGAATTGGGGTATTTCATCCAGCAACTTGAGACTCATTTGAACTGTTGGTTCAACTAGGGTCGACGGTGTGGGAAGGTAAACTTTTACCGAGTTTACGAGTTGACTCGCGATCTTGATAACATTGTTTGCAACCATTAGGAGCAAGTTGTTTTTGACATTGATGGTGTTCAGAAGCAAAAGAGTAATTTTGAATGCTTCAAGATTTCTCTATCTCTCTAGTTTCCGTTGTCTTTGTCACATGACGGGTACTTTCTCTCACACCCTTTCCATAGTCACTACCACAAACAGAGATGATGCTGAGAGGCACACCAACGGAACACAGTTCTTGATTTTCGTGAGATACCTATGCAGGTCAGGTCAAGTGAAGAACTTCGATGAAGCTTTGGACTTGTTTCATAGAATGGCTAGAATGAAGCCTTTGCCTTCTGTGAAGGACTTTACTTTGTTATTGGGTGTTATTGTGAGGTTGAGACATTACGCCGATGCCATATCTTTAGTTAAGCACATGTTTTCTTCTCTAGGCATAGAACCTGATACCATTACTCTTAATATTGTGATCAACTGTCTTTGCCGCTTAAAGTTGATGTCTTTTGGGTTCTCTGTCTTGGGGACCATGTTCAAACTTGGTTTGGAGCCCACTGTAATGACTCTCACCACTCTCATTAACGGGCTTTGTGTGCAAGGCAATGTGGCTCAGGCAGTATTGTTGGCTGATCATATGGAGAAAATGGGGTATCCATTAGATGTATACACTTATGGGGTGTTGGTTAACGGGTTGTGTAAGACAGGAGACACTTTGGTGGCGGTTCGGTGGTTAAGGAAGATGGAGGAAAGGAATTGGAAACCTAATGTGGTAGTTTACAGCAGTGTTATGGATGGTTTGTGCAAGGATGGATTGGTATACGAGGCATTAAATTTCTTCTCTGAAATGAGTGGGAAAGGTGTCTTGCCTAATCTTGTCACTTATACTTGTTTGATTCAAGGTCTCTGCAATTTTGGAAGATGGAAAGAAGTTGGCTCTCTGCTGGATGAGATGATGAAAATGGGAATGATGCCGGATGTGCAAACTCTCAATATTTTAGTGGATTCTTTCTGCAAAGAAGGAAAAGTAATGCAGGCTAAAAGTGTGATTGGGTTTATGATTATAATGGGGGAGGTACCGGATGTCTTTACATATAATTCATTGATTGACGTATATTGTTTGCAAAACCAAATGAATGAGGCCATGAGAGTATTTAATTTTATGGTCAGCCGGGGCTGTTTACCAGACATTGTAGTTTTCACTTCACTTATCCATGGATGGTGCAAGAACAAAAACATTAACAAGGCTATGTATCTGTTGGAGGAAATGGGTAAGATGGGATTTGTACCTGATGTTGTCTCTTGGACCACTCTTATAGGTGGGTTTTGTCAAGCAGGTAGACCATTAGCTGCGAAAGAACTGTTTTTTAATATGCATAAACATGGTCAAGTTCCTAATATCCAGACTTGTGCTGTTATGGTTGATGGCCTGTGTAAAGGAAATCTTCTTTCTGAGGCAGTGTCATTGGTTGAGGCAATGGAGAAGAGTAATTTGGATCTTAATATTGTCATTTATACCATTTTGCTTGATGGAATATGCAGTGCCGGGAAATTGAATGCTGCATGGGAACTGTTTTCTAGTTTGCCTGCTAAAGGTTTGCAAAGTAACGTTTATACGTACACCATTATGATTAAGGGTCTCTGTAAACAAGGACTGTTAGATAAAGCTGAAGACTTGCTGATGAATATGGAAGAGAATGGCTGCCTGCCAAATAACTGCACTTACAATGTCTTTGTCCAAGGCTTGCTGACAAAAAGGGAGATTGCAAGGTCGATAAAATACCTTACAATAATGAGAGACAAGGGTTTTTCAGTAGATGCTGCCACCACAAAAATGATTATAAACTACTTATCTACTAATAAAGGAGACACTGAAATTGAAGAATTTTTGTTTCCAAAAAGATAGCACATTTCAGGAGTTTCACTAGATCTTTATTAAAATCCAATTCATTCACGTTCCACTAAGTTGAGAACTGGAATGGGCTTTACGTTAGAACTTGATCGTCAAGCATAGTGCTTCCACCTGACAAATTATGTGAGCAGGAGAGTTGGTCCTTAAGATGGTATCATAACTTCTATAAATAAGTACTTTTGAGTTTGATCCTTGCTGCTTCTATTCTTCTTAATTAACTCAAATTACTGTCCAAGGTAAGGTCCGTTTGTGCACCCTGCACACTTCAAGCTCAAAAAGCCCTTGTAAAAGGGATCTTGGATAAAAAAATTTTAGCTGCACTAAACAACTTAAGCTTTTAAGGGAATTGCTACTTGACATTTTTATTGGTAAATTCATCTCTGCTTGCACATTTATTTTGATACATCCTCTACAACATATTAAAATAGCTTAGAATAAATGGATGCAATAAATTGAGCCGTATCCTTGCATTTTTATGGAATTGAGTAGTTCTTTTTACTTAGGTATATGTTTGCCTTCAAGTAAGTTTATTGATGAAGTTAGATTAGGATATATTGTTTCCCCACGACATTAGGGATAAATTGCTCAATGATACCAAGAAAATATAATTGACAGCATAAATTCTGCCAGGCTAAATTCAATATATAGATGAGTTCTGTGTTTAGTCCACAACAGAGCTATTCAATTTACTGGTGAAAGGACATAATTACAGAAGATTGAGTTACCCTATTTTAGGCTAATAAGATACTGGTACTTCTTGTACCTTATTTATATTTTATTTACTGTGCTGATTTATGAGAAAAAAGTTAAAAGAATAAATAGTAAACATAATTTAAATGAAAGGTCCTTGGACAACTTAATTCCAGGTGTTTGGATGCAATCTCCAATTCCAATGCAATCAATGTTTGCTTCGGTGAGCAACAGCAACATTAATATTTCACGCCACTGCGCTCTCCTCCGTCCACGAGTCCTCACCCTTGGGTTTTGTTCTCTCCTACTCAGGTTCGGTGCCTCAACTCCAATGACAATGTCCGCAACAACCCGTTCTTTTCCTATGCTCATGCCTATCCCAGGTTGCTTCTCATCTCTACTTCACCTTCCTACAACCTCATCAATTTCCTTTCTCTTTTCTCTTTTTGGAATGCCTTTGTTCAAATTGTGAATTTGGAAGGATTTGTTCGGTTTAGGGAATTTGATTGTGAATCGAAGGTTCAGATGATGTTATCGATGCAGCTACTTGCAATGAGAACCTACATCATTTTTATATTTGGAATTATGGTTATACCATTGTATTGGAGATTGCCATCTTTCTGTTGTGGATGAATTCTTGTGATTGTACATTTCGATGTTTTCACTACTCAAGGAGGTGAAATAGAGTTTTGTTGGCTTTGCATGGTTGGTGATCCAAAGCATCTCTTGGACTATGATGCAGTTATCTTGAGGATTGAAGCTCAAGTTGCGTGGCAATGTTGTCAAAATTGCAAGTAAACTTGCAAACTCACTCAATCCCGCATGTACAAAGGAGGCCACAAGTTGACGTTGATGCTGGATCGGGGAGGTGGGGATCATTGCGAGATCGTGAAGTTGCTCGCCGCATCAAGGGATCATGCGCCTCTTGATCCTTCCCCTCTCAGGAAGCTATGGTTCCAGGACCATTTGCTAGCTAAAACACAACCGGACCCAAAAGCGAAGCCCAACACTTGTGGTGTGTGACCCTTTTGTTTTGCTAGGGCTCCCATACTTTGATAATTAGAAATGAAGGAGACTCACAACGACACATGCACATTGCCACTACTATCGAACAACCATCACTTTCATTACCGACAGCCGTCACCTACAACCATCAGAACACTCACGTAGCTCTTGTTTGTAAACTAAAGAAAAGTTTGTATGATCTTTAATTAAGCACCCTAATAATGGTATAAGAAAGTTGACTCTTTCATGGTGAGTCAAGTTGTACGAGAACATCTGCATATCAATATCTCTATCTCCAAAAGTTTCCAGTAGGACACTTTGTTGCACTTTTATTGTATGTAGACAACATGTTAATAATTGAGAAAGATGTATCAAATATAAAGCATTTGAAAGAGGAATTTTCAAGTCTTTTGATATGAAAGACTTGGGACCAACTCAACATATTCTTGGCATACATATTTACATATATAAGAAAGTACAAAAGTTATGGCTGTCTAGGAGAGGTATGTTGAATGGGTAATTCAAACGTTCAATATGGATAATACCAAGTTAGCAAGCCAATCATGGAGTAATCACTTCATGTTTAGTGAGAAGTCGTGTCTCTTTTTCAAAGAGTAAATAGATGAAGTGTTATCAGCCCCTTATCCTTCAGTAGTTGTTGGAAGCTTGATATATGTGATGGTGTGCACAAGATCGAATATAGCTTGTGTTTTTGTAAGTTTGATATATTTGATGGTGTGCACAAGGTCGAATATAACTTGTGTTTTTTTAGTAGTAAGTAACTATCCATGAAATTTTGGAAATAATAATTGGGAAGCACTTAAATGATTCTTAGGCATCTTAAGGGCACATTTAAGATGCGTTTGTGTTATGAAAAAAGTTGATCCAATCTTAAAAAGTTATATACATGCTGACATGGCTGGAGATCTTGATAGTAAGAAATCTACATTAGGATACAAATACATATTTTTCCAATATATACACATGTAGACACTTTTGTAAGAAGTCATATCTTGGAAATCAAGGTTGCAAAAGGGTTTGCCTGTTTGCCTTATCTACATCAAAGACAAAGTACATAGTAACAATGAAGCCAAGAAAGAAATAATATTTTGTAACAGTAAAAGTGTTTTGAACTAGAGTATGAACTCTATGTATCATTCTTACAAAAAGAATACTAGATCTTGTCTATATCAGACTCTTTCGTTATAAGAAATTTGTATTATATCAACTAACAACACAAACAATAGAGAATTTGAAAGCAAATAAGTAAGACGACTACTAAAATAATAGAAATAGTAATAATATACTTAGAAAGTTTAGAAGATATACGACACACTAATTTAATTACATGCAGTAAGCATAATGCATCACATAGATATCCTCACATTCTTACATCTTTCACTACATCTTTATCTAACAAACTCAAACTTGACAATAACCATTCCAACAAGTAGATTGAGGAGTTTTCATATCTGGTTGTTTTAGGATGTTCGTTTGAAAAGCAAACAGTATATTGATATCATGACTAATAACGAAAACAATTATTAATTATAATAGTGACAATGAAATCTAAACCTAAATAATGGACAAGTATTCTATATGTAACAAAGGACTAGAGTTGAAAAAATAGTATAAAATTAAAAATCTTAAAACTAAACTTAAAAAAAAAACATGCATATTAGAAATTAACAAAAAGATGCATTAGGAATTAATTTTGGCCCTCTCTTCTACTCAAGAAAATAATAGATGCAAATACATATTCAAAGTTGTGATTCGAGATCTCTTCTCCTTCTTTTTTTTTTTTTTTTTTTTTTTTTTTCATTTTTTTCCTTTTTTTTTTTTTTTTTTTTCTTTTTTTTTATCTCAATTTTGTCCATTTTTATTCGTTTATAATTCCTATTTTTTCCTCTTTCTTCTATAATCTCAATTCTTTCCTCTTTAATAATGTCAACTTTTTCCTTTTTCTTTTTTCTATGATCCTGCCCGACAGACCACCATTCTTTCAGTTTCATGATTGTTATTATGATAGATTCAATATTAATAGAAATAAAAGTTAGACTCGTTTCCACAAAAACTCTTAAAAACCTTCCGCACAAAATAAATTAAAAGTCAGATGAACAGAAAGAAACCTTTCCTTTTTTCTTCAACAATTCCTCTACGTTTGAAATTAAAAATAAGTTTACATTAAAAAAATATTATATATAAATATAGCATAAAGTTTAAGTAACTTCATTTTGAATATCTATAAATAAATAAAATTCAAATAATAAATACTGTGCATTGTACAATAGTACATTTTTTTTTTACCTTATTAAGATTATTTGATTTTGAAATAATAATTACAAATACAATTGAAGAATCTGTGTCGAAGCGGGAAGTCCGAAAGAAGCGTCATTCATAGAACTCGCCTTGTTCTGCAAGCTCAGTCTTCCTTTCTCTCTCTCTCTCCTTTTCCGTCCATGCCTCCAAACAAGGTTCGATTTTTACTTCGTTTTTTCGTACCCTTTAGTGTTCTCCCACTTCACTTCTCTGGGTTAGGGTTTTACTTCAATATTACTCATTTTCCGGGGAAACCCCATTTATAATTTTTTTGTCTTTCCTTTTGTTATTCTGAATTTCATTACTTCTGAATGTATAAATTTATTTTCGCATTGCCTCAATGATGTTGCGAAAAAAAGGATGCGTTGCTTTTGCTGCTTGATGTGGGCCCATCCATGCATTCTGTTCTTCCTGAAATTGAGAAAGCCTGCTCCTTGCTTGTACAAAAGAAGGTATTAATTTCGTTCCCACCCTCTTATTCAAGGTTTCATTTTTTTCATATTTTTTATTTTGGTCTTGTGTGTTTTGATTTTGTTTTATTTGCAGATGATATATAGCAAAAATGATGAAGTGGGAATAGTCTTGTTTGGAACTGAAGGTACTCACTCACTTTAATCTTTACTATGCAATGTATCATGTTTGATTTGGTGTTTTATGTGCATTACTGATTTTATTGTCAAGTGATTTCCGGATTATGTTTGCACTGAAAATGGTAGCTGTCTGTAATGCTGAAATGGGGAGTAAGAAACTAAGAAATTATTGAATCTTTCTTGATTTTCTTTTTGCTTCTGTTGTTTTCATTCTCATTGTAAATAGAATCTTTTCCCTGTTGACTAAACTGTTTTTTTTTTTTTTTTCTTTTTCATTTCTTGGGTTTGCGAAAATGGACGTGCTGGTGGGTCCCACTTTCACCATCGATGTCGCCTCTTCTCCGCCGCTGCCGCCATATGCCTCGGTACCCGCCGCCGAACGTCCGTACGGTCTCTTCTCCGGTCACTCCTCGGAAAGCTCGTCCTCGATCGGAACGCCGGACGATACGGACGATGAAAACGACGTCGTTTCGTCAAAAAGAAACCAGAACAACTCAGAACCAGAGAATGAAGAAGAAGTTCAGAATACTTTGAAGAGTTTGGCCTCTCTGGAATCCCTTGAAGACGCTCTTCCCATTAAGTTTGTCCCTCAATTCAACCCTTTTTCCTCTTTCTCTTTAAGAAAAAAAAAAAATATGAACTTTAATTACACAATACAGAACTTTTTTTTTTTTTTTTTTTTTCATTTTCATTTCTTCTTGTTACTGTTGCTAACTAGTAACTATTCTGCTATGTGTCACTGGAAGAATCCCATTTATACTTTGCTATTTGTTTTCTTTAATCATGTCATTTTCTTGTGATGGCTTTTGATTAAGGGCCCCTCCCTCACCTGTGTTTATGTTGACATTTCCTCAGACACTGATAATGAACTTACTACGGAAGTGGGTGGGTATGAACATGTTGTGGTTTTAAGAAATACTAAAGTTGTGGATGAAGATATTCTTGAGGCTTTACAACAGCTGCCTCGAGGAACAACTGACGGTGATTGTATCCATAAATTTCTTGTTTTTTCTTTATGTTATGTTAGATTTTACTTATTAATTGTTAACATTTTTAACATGTCAAAATATTACCATATGATTTTTAGTTTTGCCGTGCAATAAAATATTCACATGTTTGCTTCTGAAAAAAAAGGTATTTTCTTTTGCAATTTCTTTACTTTTAGACAATAAAATCTTAGAGATTAGTGTTTCCAATTACATTATATTAGTTAATGCCATTAATCTTTCAAAGTAGTTCTTTTATTTTCCTTTTCTAATATTTATCTATATAAACCTCTGTTTCTGTTGTACAAATTGCTTGCTATCTTAGTGAGTAATTCTTTGTTTTGTTTAATTTTGTCAGTTTTTTTTTTTTTTTTTTTTTTTTTTTTTTCATGAATTGTATTACAAGTTTAGATTTTCCTGAACACCGTTAGGTTTGTGTAATTAAAATCAAGTGATGCAATAAATAACAAGACCTTT